>Ga0070698_100000115_pt1 | contig 67994 bp, 61 predicted proteins | sample KBSK1502metaG_FD_65477 | JGI IMG/M metagenome (GOLD analysis project Ga0070698, IMG submission 65477) | Corn, switchgrass and miscanthus rhizosphere microbial communities from Kellogg Biological Station, Michigan, USA - KBS K1-50-2 metaG | ecosystem: Host-associated > Plants > Roots >... | reverse complement strand
CGGGGCCAGCACTTCGCCGCCGCGCGCAACCCGCACGGGCCAATAGGTAAACCGATCGGTTTACCTATTGGCCCGTGCGGGTTGCGCGCGGCGGCGAAGTGCTGGCCCCGGGCAATTCCAAAGACACGGTTCAGTTCATCGACGCGCGCGACCTGGCCGAATGGACGATACGCATGGTTGAGCAAGGCACAACCGGGACCTTTAACGCGCTCGGGCCCGCGTCGAAGCTGACTATGGGGACGATGCTGGATGAGATAAAGGCGGCGACAAGGTCCGAAGCTCAGTTCACCTGGATAGACGTCGATTTCTTATTGGCACAGAAAGTTTCGCCCTGGAATGACTTGCCCGTGTGGGTTGCACCGCGAGGACCGGAGACGGGCTTTACCCAACTCAGCAACAAGAGAGCGGTCAGCAAGGGCCTCACCTTCCGATCGATTGCCGACACCGCGCAAGCCACGCTCGATTGGTTTAGAAAGTTGCCCGCCGAGAGACAGGCTTCATTACGATCAGGAATCACGGTAGAGCGCGAGCACGAAGTCCTGGCAGCGTGGCATGCACGGCATAAGTAGCAATAGCATTTACTCCCTTCTTCTAATGCGAGAGAGAGTCTCTGCCGCAATTATCTCTTGAACCTCTGAACGTAAGCCGCGAGACTCGCGATCTGTATTTTGGTTAACTTCTTTCCAAAGGCGGGCATGTTCTTCTTGCCGCGCGTGATCACGCCGGCTAGTTCGCCGCCCGAGTGTTTGGCCCACCAGCCGCCGTCGGTGAAATCCGGAGCATTGAATATTCGCCCCATCGAAGTGTCCCCAGAGCCATCGGCGCCGTGACACTTCGAGCATTTTTGTTTGTATAGGGTTTCGGCCGGAACAGCGGCGCCGGCAGATGGACCGCCTGAGAAAGCGCGCGGGGGCGCGGCCTGAGTTAACATTAACGAATTGACCGCCAGAAGAATTCCGGCCACGACGAGAATCAGTTTTAGCAGCACCTTCATGATCAGCAGCGAGCCTTTCAGATGAACGAGCGATAGCATTAGCGATGTCTAGAGTACCAACTTCAGTTGGATTTTTCTCAGTCAGTTAAGACCCGACTAAAGTCGGTACTCTAAACGCCGCTCTTTCCTTAGTCGCGATTTTAGACGGAGCTACCCGCCGGGTTCTTCCAACTATTAAACGAAAGTCTTGATTGTCGTCAATTGCCGAGAAGCCCATAATACTACGGAAGATGAACACCGGCAGTAGTAAGAAACGATTTGCGCTCCATGGTTACCTTGGGATCGTGCTAATGGTGCTCGCCGAAGGTTTGCTGTTCGGGGGCAATCAGTTCGTCGGCCATTGGTTCACCCCCATAGTCTGGACGGGTTACATCCTTTTTGTCGACGCATTGGTTTACAAGTTCTCGGGGCGATCGCTATTGATGACCGATCGTTTGGAGTTCCTGGTCATCGCAGTTATTTCGATCGGCAGTTGGTGGCTGTTTGAGTTCTACAACGCGCCGAGATTTTGGCAGTCAGATCTGGAGTTGTGGTGGCATTATCACAATCTCGAACCGAATCTTTTCCTGCGCCGTGTTGGTTACGACTGGGCCTTCGCGACGATCTCGCCGGCGATGTTTGAAACGGCCGAGTTGTTTGCGATCACATTTTTCAAGCGGCAAACCTCACGCGCCACGATCAAGTTTTCCAGAGGAGTCTTGATCGCAATGGCAGTGATCGGACTCGCGGGAGCAGTTGTGCCGCTGCTCTTTCCCGCAGCATGGTTTGCGCCGGTCATCTGGTTGTGCTTCATCCTTTTGCTCGATCCGGTCAATGCCATAAGTGGCCAGCCATCGATCACCGGCGACCTGGCCCGTGGTGACTGGCAACGGCTTTGCGCTTTGCTGGCGAGTGGTCTGGTCTGCGGCGTGTTGTGGGAGTTTTGGAACTATTGGGCCATAGCAAAATGGACTTACACTGTGCCTTTTTTCGGCAACGTCAAAATTTTCGAGATGCCGGTGCTGGGCTTCTTCGGCTTTCCACCATTTGCAGTAGAGTGCTGGGTGATGTACATCTTTCTGCGATCGCTGCTGGCGCCGGCGACGCGAGAAACTAACGGCAGCCGAATCTTCATTCGATCTTGATGACGAATAACCGCAAAGTAGTTGCAAAGAGTTGGATAAAACGTCTGGGCTTCTGGGGGTTTATGTTCTTCCTGGTGAAGGGCCTGCTGTGGCTGATTATCCCCGCGGTCATTGCGTACTTCGCCCTTGATTGAAAAACCACAGCGGGTCACTCGCGGCTTGCCGCTTGATGTGCGGAAAGCCTATGGCTTTCCGTCGCAGGTTGATAAATCCAGGAGGCTACGCCTCCCGACGAGGCGCAGCCTCGCGATATAAGATAGTGAAGTCGTCACGGAAAGGCCGAGCCTTTCCGCACATCAGGCGGCACAGCCGCTAAACCGTCCCAACCAACTTGAGGACGTGACATCCTTTATGAAAAACGAGTCATGTAAGTCACTCGCGCTGGTTTGCGCGTTGCTCCTGGTCACCCTGCTTCATCCCTGTCTGTCTGAAGGTCAGCAGACCAAGCGCCCGCGAGCTCGTGAAGCGGGGATCATCGTCGGCATTCTTCCAACTGGAGCACTGAATTCGATCACAGATGTTAATGGAGTCTCGGTCGGGCACACGACGATTACGCGTGGTGAAGACATTCGTACCGGCGTTACTGCCATTCTGCCACATAGTGGAAATTTATTTCGTGAGAAAGTTCCGGGAGCAGTCTTTATCGGAAACGCGTTCGGTAAACTCGCCGGCTCGACCCAGGTCAACGAACTCGGCGAGATTGAAACACCGATCATCCTGACTTCCACCTTGAACGTGCCGCGCGTGGCCGATGCTTTGATCGATTACATGCTGGCGCTGGCCGGCAACGAAGACGTGCAGTCAATCAATCCTCTGGTGGGCGAAACCAATGATGGCTATCTGAATGACATTCGCGGCCGGCATGCAGGTCGCGAAGAAGTATTTGCAGCAATCAAGAACGCGCGCGGCGGCCTGATCGAAGAAGGCGCCGTCGGGGCCGGCACCGGGACAGTCGCGTTTGGCTTCAAAGGAGGTATCGGCACATCTTCGCGCAAGCTCCCGGCTGCGCTCGGTGGTTACACAGTCGGAGTGCTGGTTCAGTCGAATTTCGGCGGTATTCTGACGATAAATGGCGCTCAGGTCGGTCGCGAGCTGGGCCGCTATTATTTGAAAGGCCAACTGAGTAGCACGGACTTTAGTCTGTGTAAGCCGGGCAACACAGACTCAAGTCTGTGCCACTCTGCGGATGGCTCGATCATGATCGTGATTGCCACCGATGCGCCGATTGATCATCGTAATCTGCAGCGACTGGCCGCGCGCGCAATGATGGGTTTGGCGCGCACGGGCGCGGCCGGTTCGAATGGCAGCGGCGACTATGCGATTGCATTTTCAACTGCGCCCGAACTGCGAATTCGCTCCGGCGCAAACAATCGTAACTCGCAGGCGCCCGTCTCACTGCTCTCTAACGAAGCGATGTCGCCGTTGTTCCTGGCGGTGATCGAAGCGACTGAAGAGGCCATCTACAATTCACTTTTTCGCGCCACGACCACGACCGGGCGAGGTCACACTGTCGAAGCTTTGCCTATCGATCGCACCCTGGAAATTCTCAAACACCATAACGCTCTCGGCCGCTGAGTTAAGGTAAGGCGACGAAACTGATAGTTGGCCTGCTTATCGTCATCGCCTGGTACGACTGAGAACAAGCTGGCTGCTTCGAGTACAGAGATCTTAGATCGGTGATTTCAAATCTCAGATCTTAATCTCAAATTTCAAATCTGAAATTTCAAATGTAATTTGTTTGACACACTACGCTCGACTAACTAGAATACGCGCCACTCAAAAAACCGGAGGACAAATCGAATGACTCTCAAGATTCGGATAAACAGGAAAAGTGTCGACTCCATGACCAGGCAGATCACGGAACAGCTCGGCGGTTTGATCAGCAGTGGAGCAATGGCTATCGGGAGTCTGTTGCCCAGCGAGCGCTCGCTGGCGAATTCACTCGGCGTGGCGCGTAACGTCGTGCGCGGTAGCTATGAATATCTCGAGAAAGCCGGCGTAGTTCAGCGTGAAGGAAGAAAGGGAAGAACAGTGCGCGCAAAAACTTCACGAAAGAAAACCACTGGGACGGCCAGGAAGTCCGCGAAGAAGCGTTAAGGTCGCGTCTGACCTGGACTAAACAGCTTTCATTTACGCTGCAGCTTCATCACCAAGCGCCAGGATCTCCCGGTGAATCGCCGCCCGCTCGGCCAGCAAACGAACAAAGGAACGTCGTCGTCTGACGAATAAGGCGAGCGCGATAAAGCTTCCGAAAAAGCTGTCAATCTCTTCAAAGAAGCGCACCGCGACGAACCCGCACAGCGGAGTGAGAATCATTGCGGCTACTCCCGCCATGCCGCCAATCAACCGCCACGAGATTATCGCGACCACGATCCACGTTAACGGAAAGAGGAGCATCGCCGAGATGATCTTAAAAGTAGACACCACGTCCTGTTCGCGACGCGCCAGGCGGCGGGAAAGAAATCCGGCCAGGCGGTATGCCGGGTAGTGCAGCACAACACCAAACAAGGCGAGAGGCGCCAGCAGCGCGCACGTTATTACTTTTGCCAGCAGCCGAAAGATTGTGTGAGCTGCCGTCGGCGGCAACGAAAGATCAGAAGGATCGATTCCTGCTTCTTTCAATTCGTACTCAAAGCGGGCGATGCGCGCTTCGAGCAAGTCGATCCGCTGCGGAGATCGACTACGATAAAACGCATAACCTTCCAGGAATCTTTGACGTAGTTCAAGCGATCGCTCGAGCCTCTGTTCTTCATCATGCTCGCCGACTTCCGCCGCGGAAAATATCTGCTCCGCTCTTCCGATTAAAGACAGCGCTTCTTCCTGCTCCGCGTGCAGCATAACTTCGCGCAGAGCTGTTTCGATCTGATCTGAAAGTTCGCGCACGGCGGCGCGGGGCGGCGTTCCGTCAGGTTCGAGTTGGACGGCGTTGACCGTCAGCGCTGCGGCGAAATACAGCAGGGCCGAGCTACGAAACGTAGTTTTCTCAGTGTAGTAGAGTCCGACTGGAACAATTTTCAGATCCATTGCTTCGCCCGCCGATGCGGCCGCCAGGGCAATGCGCGCGGCGCCGGTCTTCAGTGGTTTCAAACGCGGCTCGTCATGGGAAACACCTTCCGGACAGATGCCAATCGTGATTCCGCGCGCGAGCAGTTGGCGAGCAGCGGTAAAGGTTTCGATGTTCCGGGAAGTGTCTTGTCCTTCATCCTGGCGCCGGTAAGCGGGCAGGGAATCGAGCGCCCGCACCAGCGAACCAATCACCGGCATGCGAAACAGCGGCGCCTTTGCGATAAAGGCAACCCGTCGCGGCGCGAGGCAGAGCAGGAAAGCCGGATCGACCAGCGCGTTCGGATGATTGAGGACAAAGATGACTGGCGTATCGAGCGGCACATGCTCGAGGCCGGCCACTTCAATGCGGCGGAAGTAGACGCGCAACGCAACTCTTAAAACGATCTGGATGATTTGCCGGATCATTCTTGATAACCAATCGGGCAGCTTTGCACAAACAGTACTTCGAACAGTCCGCGTTAGCGGACGACTGACAATAGCCCAGCAGTTTACTGCTGGGATGAAAGAGCGAAGAGAATGTAGTCCGTGAAGCGGACGGTTGAATGGAAGAGGCTCGTTTCGACTCTTTTTCAGTCGGCCGTTTCACGGACTTTCGTCGCGTAATTCTCTCTGCTTCCCAGCGATGAATCGCTGGGCTATTTTCAATCGTCCGCTATCGCGGACTATGAGCGGAATACGTTCTCGTTCAAGGCCTAGTCGCGCGGTGTCCATTCCATCTGAAAATGAGTACCGGTTTCGCTGGTGCGCACAAAGCCTGAACGCTCGAGCAGATTGACTGCGCGATTGAATCTGATGACTTGCAGGCGCAGCGGTTTCCTTTCGCGTCTGGCTTCGTCCTGAAGTTTTCGAATCAGCAGAGTGCCCAGGCCGCTGTTTCGATGTTCGGGCAGCAGCGCCAGGTCGATAAAACGAATCTCATGTTCGCGGCGCTCCACAACCAGCCGGCCGGCGGGCTTGCCTGCCCACAAAACTATTTCGTCGGCCGCTAGCTTGTATTCACTTTCGAAGAAGCGTTGCTGTGCTTCGTACTGCATCCCGAGGAACTCGCTGATGCGATCCTCGGTCCATCCGAGTCCGCGCAGATCGTCGCCGCGGCTGCTTTTGTAGATTCTTAGGAGAAGCTCCGCATCATCGGCCGTTACCGGGCGAAGACTGATCGGCTGTGCACTTTCGGCTTCGGTCATTGGGAGGGATTCTAATCGAACAACTCCGGTTTTGGATACGCGAGAGTGGACGGGCATTGTCCTTGGATCGTCATGGAGTCAGTACCGCGAGCGGTAGCGACCGGGTTCTGGTCTTTTCGATCTCGACTGTCATCCAGGTTGAGACCCGGTCGCTACCGCTCGCGGTACTGACTCCATCACTCCCCATCCTCCATCCCAACTGTCGCCAATCTGCTCTGAAGGTGCGATAATACGCTCGCTTTCCCGACCAACTTGAACGAAATCCGGAGAGGTTTTTTATGAAGCGCTTCTTTGCCGTGTCGATTATCAGTTTGCTTGCGTGTGCGTCGATCGCATTCGCGCAGGAACGCAGGTTCAGCATCGACGATTTGCTAAAAGTCCGCCGCGTCAGCGATCCGCAGTTATCGCCGAAAGGCGATCAGGTCGCCTTTACGATCACCGATATGGACAAAGCTGCGAACAGGGGCACCACGCAGATCTATGTCGTCCCTCTCAGCGGCGGAGAGATGCGCCAACTGACTAATGACGAACATTCGTCGTCGTCGCCACGCTGGTCGCCGGACGGAGAGAAGCTCGCGTTCATCTCCGCGCGCGACGGCGAGAGCCAGATTTGGACAATCGATGTTTCCAGCGGAGCGCTGAAAAAGATCACCAGCATCTCGACGGGCGCCGGCGATCCGGTCTGGTCGCCTGACGGCAAGTGGCTGGTGTTTCCGTCGGATGTTTACCCGGAATGCAAAGACGACGCCTGCAACAAAAAACGCGCTGAGGAAGTTGCCCAGAATAAAGTGAAAGCTCATGTTGCCGAACGTCTTTTGTATCGTCACTGGAAATCCTGGAAAGACGGAATGCGCAGTCACATCTTCGTCGTTTCGTCGGCAGGCGGGGAAGCGCGCGATCTGACTCCGGGCGACTATGACGCGCCGCCATTCAGTTTGGGAGGGCCAGCCGACTATGCGTTTTCGGCTGACTCGAAAGAACTTGCCTATGTCAGCAATCACGACAAAGTTGAAGCGACTTCGACTAACGCGGATGTGTGGTTGGTTTCAGTCAGAGGCGGCTCAGCGCGAAACATCACTGCGGCCAACCAAGGCTATGATGGTTCACCGAAGTTCTCGAGCGATGGCCGCTTCATCGCTTATCGCTCGCAAGTCACGCCTGGTTATGAGAGCGATCGGTTCCGCTTGATGCTCTACGATCGCAAGACAGGCCGAGCGCAATCAATCACTGAGAATCTGGATTCCAATGTGGATGAATTTACTTTCACTGCCGACAGCAAATGGATCTATCTCGGCGCGGAGGCACGCGGCCGAGGCGTCGTGTATTCGCTGTCAGTTAACGGCGGACCGTTGAAGAAGGTCCTGAGTGAAGGCGCGAATGGAGACATCAATGTCAGTCCCGACGGCAAGACTCTGGTCTTCTCGCACAACAGCATGACGAGCCCCAACGAGATCTTCACGTCCTCTGCTGATGGTAGCGGCGTGATGCCTTTGACTAAAGCGAACGACGCGCTGATCTCATCGTTTGGTCTCAAGGCCGCTGAGGAAGTGAACTGGATCGGCGCCATGGGAGCAAGAGTTGCGGGCTGGATCGTGAAACCCGCTAACTTTAATCCGAAGAAGAAGTATCCACTTGCCGTGCTGATTCATGGAGGCCCGCAGGGCGCCTGGCAGGATAACTGGGGCTATCGTTGGAACCCGCAAGTCTTCGCCAACGCGGGTTACGTTGTGTTCATGCCGAACCCGCGTGGCTCAACCGGCTATGGCCAACAGTTTGTTGCTGAGATCTCAGGCGACTGGGGCGGCAAAGTTTTCATCGACATCAAGAATGGCGTGGCGCAGACGGCCGCGCTGCCTTACGTAGATCGCAATCGCATCGGCGGGGCCGGCGCGAGCTATGGCGGATACATGATCGACTGGATCGAAGGACACAACAACGATCCAAGGTTCCAGTTCAAAGTGCTCGTTTCGCACGATGGCGTTTACAACCTCACCAGCATGTACGGCGCTACCGAAGAACTCTGGTTCACTGACTGGGAATTCAAGGGAACGCCCTGGACCAACAAGCCGATGTACGAACGCTGGTCGCCACACAATTTCGTGGCCAACTTCAAGACTCCGATTCTGATCATTACCAACGGTCTCGACTATCGCGTGCCCGAGGGCGAAGGCCTGCAAATGTTCACTGCCGTGCAGCGGATGGGCGTAGAATCCAAGCTGGTCGATTTTCCTGACGAAGGTCACTGGGTAGGAAAGCCGGCGAACTCGGCCTTCTGGTACAACACGGTGATTGGTTGGCTCGATAAGCATTTGAAGTAGACAAAAATCAGCCACGGATTAACACGGATGTGCACAGATCAGACAAATTGATTGGGCCAAGTCTTTTGGTTTTCCCTATCCGTGTCAATCCCTTTGAATCTGTGGCCTGTTTCCGAAACGGAGGACTGCCATGCCTGGTTGGCTGAAAGCTTTACTCGCCGTTGCGATCATCGTGGTGCTGCTGGTCGTTGGAGTTGTCGTGGGCGGCGTCTACTGGTGGTCCAGGAACAAGGACAAGCTGATTGGCCGGGCCAAAGAGTCGATGACTGAGGGCCGCGACTTTGGGCGCCACGCCGACAACCAGGGCTGCGTCGACGAAGCGCTCTCGCGTTACAAGAAAGATCCCGGTTTCGGCACCGCGATCTCTACCAACCTGTTCACCAAGGCATGCCTCGACGCCAGCCGTTCGACTGCCGGCTTTTGTAATGAGGTCCCCCGCATAACTGAGTTCATCAAGAGCGGTGAATGGCGCAACGCTCAGTGCCGGCGCGTCGAACTCTCAAGAGATAGTTATTGCCCGCAATTGTTTCAGCCCGTGCAGGAGTTCTGTGAGCGGGGTCCAGGCAAATCTGACTCTGACAGCAACTCGCAATAGTTTTCGAGATGAGGTCAGAACCGGGAGCGATAGCGACCGGGTTGACCTTAAGCGAAGCAGTTCGCTAACTCGATCGATCAACCCGGTCGCTACCGCTCCCGGTTCTGACTTCACTGCCCTGACAAGAATCGACCATCGTTGAGTTCTGAACCCGACATAGATCGACTTGCGCTTCGGAAACGGCCCGCGGGCCCGAGTATGATGCGCCAGTACTGGGGCAAGCTGCTCTTCATGCACTGGTCGATCGATGGCGCGGCACTCCGTCCGCTGATTCCCGATCAACTTTCAATCGATACTTTTGACGGCAAAGCCTGGATTGGCGTAGTGCCGTTCACGATGTGGGGTATTCGCGCGTCGTTTCTGCCGCCGATCCCCGGCGCCAGCGCCTTTCACGAACTCAACGTGCGCACCTATGTTCATTACCAAGGCGTGCCGGGAGTTTGGTTTTTTTCATTGGACGCGGCCAGCAAACTCGCGGTGTGGGGCGCGCGCACTTTTTATTACCTGCCGTACTTCAACGCCGAGCTGTCCCTCCGTCAAGCGGGGAACACGATCGAATATCTTTCGCGGCGCCAGGATAAGCGCGGGGCGCCTGCTGAATTAAGCGCAGCCTGGACGATTGGCGCGCCGCTGGCCCAGGCGCGGCCCGGCTCTCTCGAATTCTTTTTGACTGAACGGTACTGTCTCTATTCTTATCAGCGCGAACAACTCTATCGCTCACGCATTTTTCATCAGCCCTGGCCGCTGCAAAGTGCAACTCTTGATTCGTATCAATCGACAATGGTTGAGTCGCTGGGGATCGATGAGCCGAAGGGCGCGCCTGTGTTGCACTATGCCGAGTCGATAGGCGTGAGTATCTGGCCGCTGCGGAGGGTCAGAACCGGGAGCGGTAGCGACCGGGTTGATGTTCGCGCGGAGTCTCGTTAATTGTTAGATCAACCCGGTCGCCACCGCTCCCGGTTCTGACTCCTCGCAATCACGAACAGTTCGTCAGCACCCAACGCGTAAGGTTCGCGCTTCAAAGAGCCGTAGAGATTCATGATCTCAAACCCGGCTCGTTCCAGCATTCTGCGGATCTCCCCGGCCGTGTAAATCCAGTGCTTCGCGGTGCCGCTCTCGATCTTTCCATCGCGCTCGAAAATGTATTCGGTGTCGATGCAGCTCTCTTCAGCCAGATACTGCTCTTTGATCGTACAAGAGATGTCGGCTATCTGGTGCACAGACAGTGGTTCAAATTTTTGCAGCACTGATTCCGCGGCCATTCCGGTTTCCACGACGAAGCGCGAGCCGGGCCGCAACGCGCGCGCGACCCCGCTGAGAAAACTTTCCATGCCCGCGTAATTAAGAAAACCAAAGCTGTTTCCGAAACAGTAGGCGCCGTCGTAAATCGCTTCGCCTTCGATACGGTTCATGTCGCCGAGAATGAAGTCGGCTTGCGCGACAGAGTCAGAGCCGCCTGCGGTAGCGGGCGGTTGATCTTTATCCGGGCGCATCACTGATGAACGAGCTTCGGCGATAAACTCTTCCGAAATATCCAACCCCGTTACACGATAGCCACGTCGCGCGAGTTCCAGCGACAGCCTGCCATTCCCGCACGGCACATCAAGCAGATGTGACCCTTCTTCACACTGGAGTACTTTGACCAGGAAATCAGCTTCGCGCTTCGTCTGCTTTGGCGAGATCGCCTGGCGCCAAAGATCCAGCGATAGGCCGTGAAAAAAATCTTCGTACCAGTTGGATTGAACGGTCATGAGTATTGCCGGTATTAATCCATCAATCGTTTGATTGTCTCAGCCTGAATTGCGGTGACTAAGACTCGTCGAATCTCCATCTCAGGTAGCTTTTGATTCATCTCCTCGAAGGTAACCATTTCGGGCCATCGAGGCTCAAAGATGAGGGACTTTCGTATTTCATCAATTCGTTTTGTGACTTTCGGTCCAGGTCGAAGAAAGCGCCCGAAGAATTCGAAGTAAACACAGAACAAGAAGGCTCCGTAAACTCTGCCATATGCTGAGAAGTACTGATCAAAATTTACAGTTGAGAAGACCCATCGGTGTTTAGAGCCCCACCCTGATCGCAGTAACGACTGAACATTAAAATGAACCGATCCTGACGTTAGACGATAAAGATAGTCATATAAGCCCGTCAGAACCGGTTGCTGTTGCTTTTGTGCAAGCTGCCGAATAGGCGGCATGACCTTGTCCCCAAGACCAGCCCATCCGTGTCTAATCCAGATCGGCTGGATTTTGGCCTTGAGATCGGCGAGTACTTGGTCGCCATCTTTCGCTCGAAGAACCGGTTGTTGCGGTCGCACCTTACTGAAGAACTTGTCTTGTGATTCGAATCGACTGTAAAGCTCGTGCGCCATCAATAGTTCGATTAGTTGCTCTCGGTCAGCTTTGGGCATTCGCTTGATGAAGTTCAAGACAATTAGATCTTCACAGATCCCACGAAGAGTTGGAACCAGAAAGAAAGCGTCATTAGATCGCTTGTCATCGCGGATTCTATTATTGAACTCATAACATTTTACTAGCGATGCCTTTATGCATAGAGAGAACCGCTGGTGGTGGCGCAAACTGCCGACGGCCGCCTTTTGAATGTAAGATTTCAATGCGTCGAACTCTTTTTTGTCTGTAGAGATATTTTGTCGTGCGATGTCTTTCTTCTTTGGCATTACTAAGAGATCTCCGGTCAGCACGACGACAAGTCCGCGAAGCCTGTTGCGACCCAAAAAGCTTTTTCAGTCGTCCGCCTTGCGGACTCCGATCAAAAGAGTCACGCCGTTCCCAGCGATAAATCACTGGGCTATTATCAATCGTCCGCTCTGCGGACTCAGTTCCTCTTTCGCCTGCTGCGCAGGCTCACCTGTTAAAGTTCGGTGGAACCCCAGGCTCGGCTACGCCTCACCATGGGCTGGCATTCTACCGCCTGCTCGCGCAGGCTGGTTGATATTTCGTCCGCAAGATTCTTCCTAAGTCGCGTCTCCACATTTCACTCCGGCCGCTCCATCGGCGGCAGCACCGCCACAAAATCTTCGGCAAAACGCCGGCCGTAATCGTCGAGCAGTTCGCTGACCCGCTCGCGCTTTGGCGAGCGCACAATCAATCCGGCGTGATGTTTTTTCTTCACTCGGTAGACAATCTCCGGATCGTTGTAAGCGGTCGTGTCCGGACATTCCTGACGAGCCAGCGAAAGAATAATTCCCGCATATTCTTTGCGCGGTTTTAGTTTAAGACGCGTCCGGGCATCCGCAGCAGTCTCAAGCCGCGCCCACTCGCGCCAGAGATTTATTCCCGATGCGGCCTCCAGAACGTCCGCGATGTAAGCGCCGCCTACACGGGCTGCGATTTCCAGGAAATAGAATTCACCGTCGGCTTCACTCTTGATAAATTCAGCGTGGGTGGCGCCGCTTTCCAATCCCATCGCTTTGATCAAACGGCGGTTGATTTCCAGCAGCTTCTTCTTCTCAGGCGAATCGTGAGCCACGGTTTGCGAGATGTATGCGCCGCCCCCATGCGCCACCTGCAATGGCGGCCGGCCATACTGATTCACGCCCGCGAATACGACCTTCTTTTGGTGGACCAGCGAGTCAACATGAAATACTTCGCCGGGCACAAACCGTGAAATCAGATGGTAAGAGGCGCGTTCGCGCAAACTGTCGCGCTGGTTTAATTCGTCGATCACTGCCCACACTTCTGCGACGCTGTCCATCTTTCGAATGCCAATCGCCGAGACATCAGAACGCGGCTTGAGCACCCAGGGACCGGGAACGCGATCGAGATACGCGCCGATCTCTCCGCGGTTAATGGCCGGCACGAAATCCGGGACCTTGATGCCCGCGTCGCGTGCCGTGACGCTCATCGCAAGCTTGTCGCGAAAAGTTTTGGCTGTGCTGCTGCTCATGCCCGGCATGGAGAGGTGCTCGCGCGCCAGCGCGGCCACCACGACGTCGAACTCTTCCAGAGCGACGATGCGATCAGGTTTGGTTGTACTGCTAATATGACTCACCAAATCAAGGAAGAGTTCCACCGGGGCGTCGTTGGGCAGGGCGAAGATGTCGGCTAAAACGTCGCGCGGCCAGTCCTCATGAAGCATCTTCTCTTTGGTGATGAGAATGACGTTCGCGCCGAGCGCGTGGCATTCGCGCATAAAATCGCCGCCTTTGAAAAAGGTTGCGAAGCAGAGGATGTTGAGCGGTGGTGTTTGCATAGCGCCAGATGTTCAGAGTTCAGCCTTCAGGCTGTTCTCCGCAAACAGCAATCTGAAACTTAGATTCTGAACCGCGTCAATATACAACTTTGGACGGGGGTGGGTCAGCTTATTAGTTGCTGAGAGACGATTTCTGCTGTCAGATCCTGCCGTTGTACTGTATCCTGTCGCGCGCGTCCTGAGGGTTTTGTTCTAAGCTCCGTAGGAGCGAGATGTCTATAGACCGGGACACCTTTTTGGAATGGTCGCTTCGTCAGGAGCGGCAGCCGCTCTGACGAAGCTCTCGGTTGGGGAGGACGCAGCGGGCTATAAATATCGCGCTCCTACGGAGCGCACTGTGAACTATGATCTTTCGCGGACCATATCCGGATGTCTCGATCCCTGAAGTCTCAATCACCGACTTCATCTTTCAAACGACGGGCGAATTCAAGGACAAGCCGGCGCTGATCGACGGGCCGAGCGGCCGCACTCTAACCTTTGGTGAATTCGAAGACGCCGCGCGGCGCACGGCCGCGAGCCTGTCGCAAAAAGGATTTAAGAAAGGCGACGTCTTCGGAATCTTCAGCACGAACTGCCCTGAGTACGGCGTCGCCTTTCACGCGGTAGCGATGCTTGGTGGGATTAGCACACTGGTGAACCCGCTCTACACTGCCGAAGAGGCGGCGTTCCAACTGAACAATTCGGGCGCGAGCTTTCTGGTGACTTCGCCGCAGTTCGTCGACAAAGCGCGCGCAGCGGCCCAGCAGTCAAAGGTGGAAGAGCTGTTCGTCTTTGGTCAAGATGAAAACGCGACGCCGTTCAATTCGCTGCTCGAAAGCGATGGTGATGTGCCCCGGGTCGAGATCAATGCGCGCCAAGATTTGGCGGCGCTGCCGTATTCCAGCGGCACGACCGGGTTGCCCAAAGGAGTGATGCTGACGCACTACAATCTGGTGGCGAACATGCGCCAGATGGACGGGCTCGATTATTTCCATGCCGATGACACTCTGCTTTGTGTCCTGCCTCTATTTCATATCTACGGCCTGGTCGTCGTGCTCAATATGGGTTTGCACATGGGCGCGACGATTGTGATGATGCCTCGCTTTGACCTCGAACAGTTTCTGGGCTTGATTCAAAAGTATCGCGTGACCCTTTCGCACATCGTGCCTCCAATCGTCCTGCAACTGGCGCAGAATCCGATTATTGATAACTACGATCTATCGAGTTTGAAAATGATCTTCTGTGGCGCCGCGCCTCTGGGTGTGGATTTGTCGCGTGAGTGCATGGCGCGTGTTGGTTGCGGTATTCGTCAGGGTTACGGCATGACCGAGACCAGTCCTGTCACGCACAGCAGTCCGCCCAATCCGGCGGACATGAAGCTGGGCGCGGTCGGTACCGCGGCGCCAAACACGGAATGCAAACTGGTCGATCCTGCAAGCGGTGAAGAGCTGGGTCCGAATCAGGAAGGCGAGCTCTGGGTGCGCGGACCGCAGGTGATGATGGGTTATCTGAACAATCTGGAAGCGACCGCGCGCACGATCGATGACGAACAGTGGCTGCACACCGGCGACATCGGATACGCGGATGAAGACGGTCACTTTTTCATCGTCGATCGGATGAAGGAGCTGATCAAGTACAAAGGCTTTCAGGTCGCGCCGGCTGAACTGGAAGCCGTACTGCTTTCTCATCCGGCGATTGCCGACGCTGCGGTGATTCCCTGCGCTGATGAAGAGGCGGGCGAAGTCCCGAAGGCCTTCGTGGTTCTGAAAGGCGATGCTTCGGCAGAAGAGCTCATGGAATTTGTCGCCGGGCGCCTGGCGCCACATAAGCGAATTCGCTTTGTCGAGTTTATTGCGCAGATCCCGAAGTCTGCTTCCGGAAAGATTCTTCGGCGCGTCTTGGTTGAGAAGGAACGCGCCAAGGCGGCATCGGAAAAAGTTTAGTTTGGGTATGAAGTCAGTACCACCTGCGTAAGCGGGTGGGTTAATTATTCAACTCGCGTATTGACCAATGGACCCACCCGCTTACGCAGGTGGTACTGACTGCATTACGCAGCATGACTCAAATGACACACTTGCGGGCATCGAACATTCATAGAGAGGCTTAATAAATGAGCGAACAAGTTTCACCTGACAAAATATCTCGCGCCGTGCGCGCATACTTTCTGGCCATCCGCGCGATGGATCCCGAAGCCATCGCCAATACATTTGCTGAAGACGGCGTCACCTGCGATCCGATGGGCGCGCCGCCGATTACCGGTCGCGCCGCGGTGCGAGAATTCTTTGCCTCGGTATTCAAGAACTTCAAGAGCGCTGCCCTGACTGAAGACTCAGTCTTTGTCGCCGGCAATGGCGCGGGCGTGAAGTGGACCGGAACCGGAACCAGCGCCAGCGGGAAAGAGGTCAAATTCGAAGGCATCGATGTTTTTGAAATAAACCAGGATGGAAAGATTCAAAACATCTGGGCCTACTGGAACCCGGCGGAGATGATCGCGCAGTTGTGATTGGACAGTATCGAAGACGGGGCTTATTCTGATACTTTAGCGCTGGAAAGCTGAAAACATCGATTATGAGCACGCAGCAGACAACCGAACTGTTGGACGAGATTAAGCGCCGCATTCTTGCGGTCAGCGATCCGGAACAGATCATTCTGTTTGGTTCGCATGCCAGCGGTAACGCCGGCGCGGACAGCGACGTCGACCTTCTCGTAATCGAAAATGATGTCGATGCGCCACGCCGGGAAAGTGTTCGCCTGCGGAATGCCTTGCGGGGGCTATTGGTGCCCGTTGATGTTCTGGTTGCTACTTCAGAACAAGTCGAGCGCTATCGAGATGCTGTAGGACTTATTTACCATTCCATCTTGCGCGACGGAAGGGTGATATATGAACGACCGGCCAGCGCCTGACAGTCCCGAAGCCTGGTTGCAACGTGCCCGCTCCGACCTGGCTCTTGCCCGGACTGTCGTTGACTCGGGCGAAGTCTTACGAGAAGACGTTTGTTTTCACGCCCAGCAATGCGCAGAGAAAGCGTTAAAGGCCCTGCTCATTCGGCTTGAAATTCCATATCAACGAACCCACGCATTAGAGATGCTTTTAGATTTAGTGAAAGCGGCTGGAGTCAAGATTCCGCAAGATGTTGATCTGTCGTTCTCATTGACTCAATACGCTGTTGAGACTCGCTACCCCGGCGATTGGGAACCGATAACTGAGGAAGAGACGCGGTCCGCTATTGAGATGGCAGTAACCGTGCTTCGTTGGGTGGAGGGACAACTCGGTGGATAGCACAAAAGCGTCCGCAGTTTCACTCTTAGCCGCCGCGCCCGCTTGGACCATTCCCGGATTCCTCGAAGCGCGCGAAAACAATCACCTTTTTATCAGCGGCGCCGACGCGACCGCTCTTAGTTACAAGTACGGCACGCCCCTGTTTGTTTTTTCTGAGGGGAGAATCCAAGCCAACATCGCCCGTCTGCACGCCGCCGCGAAGCAAGTCGATCGTCCGATCAAGTTCTGCTACGCCTCAAAAGCAAATTCGAATATGTCGGTGCTGAAGGTCGTGCGCGACGCGGGCATCGACATTGAAGTAAACAGCGGCGGCGAACTCTACAAAGCGCGGCGCGTCGGCTTTCGTTCTGACCAGATTATCTTTAACGGCACCAGCAAGACTGATGCGGAACTGGACGAGGCAGTGCGCGCCGGCATCTATGCAATCAATGTCGATTCGATTTATGAGATCGAGCTGGTGGAGGCAGCCGTCCGACGCGCGCGCGCGGAGTTGAACATCGGACTGCCGCCGGCGCGAATCGCTCTGCGGCTGGTGCCTGAGATTGGCACGCGTTCGCATCTCGGTTTGCAGACGGCGTTGTTGACTTCGAAGTTCGGCATCTCTTCGTCGGAAGTCCTCCAGGCATTTCGCCGCGGCTTGCAGCATCCCGACCTAATCCACGTCTGCGGCATACACATCCACGTCGGTTCACAGACGCCCGACGTCGAACCGTTTGCCGAAGCTTTCAAGAGCATGTGGAACCACTTGATGACGATTCATCGAGAGACGGGCTTGACGCTCGAGCATATCAATCTCGGCGGAGGCATTCCGGTGAACTACCTGCGCGATCGTTCGCAGGCGGACGACTTGCCTGAACACGAACGCGATATGCTCGGCGCTGATCTCGAACCGGCGGCGGTGCTGACCGAGGCCTTGCGAGTTGCGCGCGAATCGGCGCGTGATGCGGAAGCCGAACACCTGCTCGAGGGTGTGACAATCCTGCTCGAGCCTGGCCGCAGCGTCATCGCGGATGCCGGCGTCCTGCTGACGACCGTGCGCAATATCAAGCGCCGCCCGGAGACGAACGATGTGTGGTTGCTGACGGATGCCGGCTATAACCTCTTGCTTTCGATGAACAATTACAAGTGGTACTACCATCTGATTTCCGCGTCGCGATCGGGCGAACCGTTCGACTCTGAATACAAAGTTGCGGGTCCGCTGTGCGATTCGGGCGACGTCTACTTTGACATCGAACGTCATGGGCGCTTGCCCGACTATCGCCTGCTGCCGGCTGACGTAAAGCCGGGCGAGGTCCTGGCGCTCTTGAACTCCGGGGCATATTCGTTGGCGCAGATGTTTCCGTATAACGGCAGACCACTGCCGGCAGCGGTGATGATTCGTGCAGGCGGCAAAGCCGATTTGATTCGCAAGCGCGATACGTACGAGGATCTGCTGGCGAACGATGTTTGGTAGCGGAGAAACGGCAAGAATTCGAGAGGTTACCAAAACGGAGTCAGTACCGGGAGCGGTAGCGACCGGGTCGACTTCACACTTTCAGTTGGTTTAAGAACACCCGGTCGCTACCGCTCGCGGTACTGACTCCATGTCTCCACTGAGTCATCCTTGACAGGATGTTTTTGAGGCAAAGCCCTTGACACCTGAAACTCAAACGCATGATGCCGGACAGTTAGTCCGCGGCCTGACGCTCATCGCTGCTATGTCGGTCGTCGTCGGCAATGTGATCGGCACGGGCGTTTTTCTGAAAGCGCGCGTGATGACCTGCAACGTCGGGACGCCCGGCAAAGTCCTCGCGGTTTATGTGATCGCCGGATTACTTTCGCTCGCCGGCGCGCTGAGTTACGCAGAGCTGGCCGCGATGATGCCGCGCGCGGGCGGCGAGTACGTCTTCATGCGCGAAGCCTACGGCCGCGCTTCAGGATTCCTGTTTGGCTGGATGTCTTTCTTTATCGGCAAGGCGGGGTCGCAGGCAGCACTCGGCGTACAATTCGCTCTGTTTCTCAACACGATGCTGAAAAGGAAATTGGATGGTGAGTTCTTTTCGGCAAACCTCTTCGGCCACGCGATCCCGTTTGGAAAAATTCAGGTAGTCGCCCTCGCCTCGATCCTGATCGTAACCGGAATCAATTGCCTGGCAGTAAAAGTCAGCGGGAGCGTAGCGTCGGTGCTGTCCGGGATCAAGATCCTTTTGGTTTTGGTAGTTGGTGTCGGCGCGTTTCTGCTGGCCCGCGATGCTGACTGGTCACATCTCTGGATGTCGAATGTGGGCGGCACCTGTGAAGGAGTTTCAGCGGCCGCGCGAGTCGGCTTTGGCGGTTTCATCGCCGCAATGCTCGGAGCTTTGTGGGCTTACGACGGCTGGAACAACGTCACCCTGGTAGCGGGAGAAGTGCAGAATCCACATCGCAATCTCCCGCGTGCTTTGATTGGCGGCATGCTGCTGATCATGGCGCTCTATCTATTCGTCAATTTGTCTTACTTCTACGCCATGTCGCCGACGGAAGTCGCCAGCGTCGCCACGACCTCATCGGTCGCGACGGAAGTCGCGCAGAGATTCCTGGGCCCATTGGCCATAACATTTATCGCTGCGGCGTTGCTGTCATCGACTTTCGGCACGCTGCATACTTCGATACTCACCGGAGCCCGGGTCCCTTATGCGATGGCCCGCGATGGTTTGTTTCCGCGCAGTCTCTCAAAGGTCTCGCCGCGTACGCGCGTGCCGACGGGCGCTTTAATAGTTCAGGCTGTTTGGGCGTGCATCCTCGTGATAGCTTTTTCGTCGTCGTTCGACATCCTGACTGACTATGCGATTTTCGGTTTGTGGATCTTTTATGGACTGGTGACGGCGGCTGTTTTCATTCTGCGCCGGAAGATGCCAGACCTCGAGCGGCCGTATCGCGCCTGGGGATATCCAGTTGTGCCGATCTTCTTCCTCCTGGCTACCGCGCTGATTCTCGGGATGACTTTGTGGGGAGTGCGCGATGACTTTGCGAATGGCGTGGGGCTGATGCTGCATGGCCATTTGCTGACAGGCTTCGGCGTGCTGGCGCGCAATCCTCCACTTGCCGGCATCGGCCTGATCGCGGCGGGTCTTCCTGTCTATTGGATCTGGATGCGAGTGAAATCCCAGAGAGCGAACGACTGAACCGTGGTACAGAACCACTCGCGATAGCGAGTGGGTCGCTTCGTTGCTATCGAAATCGATTGGAGAGACCCGGCCGCTACCGCGCCCGGTTCTGTACCCTGAGCTTCCAAAGTTACGCTCCCCTCTCGAAATGAGTCTCTGCGGTAGTGCCCTAAATTGGTGGTCGCTTTCGGCTGGAGGAAAAACGATCCACGAAGTTACACGAAGCAGAGTTGGCTTTTGTTCGTGCTCTTCGTGTGTCTTCGTGGATCGCTTTTCTCAAAGCAGGATCAAGAAAACCAAATTAGGTCACTACTGTCTCTGCTAAGATACTGCTAATGAATAAGATCAAAATCAGTCTTGTTGTTTCATTGATCCTGCTTATTGTTTCCTTTTCGACGCGCGGTCAGTCGGCCACTACTGCGCATGCAATAACTCTTCAAGAGCTCGTCAATCAGGCCGCAAAAACTGCGCTCGAGAAATTCGCGGACAAGAAACTTACTCAGGATCAGCTTTCCATAACGCTGATTGATTTGCGCGATCCAAAGAAGCCTTTGATGGCCAGCTTTCGCGGCAACGAGCGCGTCTATCCCGCCAGCGTGGTGAAGCTTTTCTATTTCGTGGCGGTGCATCGCTGGCTCGAGGATAAGAAGATTGAGGAGACACCTGAGCTGAAGCGCGCGGTGCGCGATATGATCGTTGACTCATCGAATGAGGCAACGCAGTACGTGCTTGACGTATTGACGCACACGACGGGTGGGTACGAGTTGCCGCCGAAAGAAATGGAGGTGTGGCAATACCAGCGGAACGCGGTGAATCGCTACTATGCCGCGCTTGATTTCAAAAATATCAACGTCAATCAAAAAACGTTTTGCGAAGATGCTTATGGCCGCGAAAAGGTTTCGCGCGGACCGAACGGCGAGAATCGCAACAAGCTCACCACCGACGCAACCGCACGCCTGCTGTCAGAGATCGTCACCGGGCGCGCCGTAAATACCGCGCGCTCGGCGCAAATGATGGAACTGCTGAAGCGGGATTTCACGGGCACATCCAAGGACAACGACGACCAGGGCCAGGGCTTTACCGGCATTGCTTTGCAGGGAATAACTGGGGCAAGGCTTTGGTCGAAAGCCGGCTGGACCAGCACCACTCGTCACGATGCGGCTTATGTTGAGCTACCGAACGGCGTGAAATTTGTACTGGTGATCTTCACCACCGATCATGCGAACGAACGCGACATCATACCGACCGTGGCGCGCGTGGTGATCGATGGGATTGCGTCGGTGAAGTAGTTTTTCATGGGAAGAGATCGAAGCTCCGTTAGGAGCGTAATATTTATAGCCCGACAGTTTAATTTTGATTCTTCAGCTCCGTAGGAGCGAAATGATTTCCTTGTTTCGCTCCTACGGAGCTTGGGTGATTTTGAGACGGGGAACTATAAATGTTCCGCGCCTAACGGCGCTTCAAACCATGATCGACGATCTATCAAAACATCACGGTCCGATCACGACGCTCTTCAATACTCGCGGAAGCGAAGGGTGGAAGCAATATCGGCTCACAAATGATCAAATCGAATTCTTCCACACCAGCGGTTATCTCTCCGGCATACGTCTTTTGAACGATGAGCAAGTTGAAGCGCTGCGATCAGAATTAGCTGAACTCATCGATCCAAATCACCCCGGCAATGATCTCTTTTACGAATTTCATTCCAATGAATCGACGGATCCATCGACGGCGCTGTTTCATGCGCTGGGCGCCTGGCGTATCGCGCCGGGTTTTCACGATCTGCTCTGGAACCCGGCGTTCTTGGTGCCGGCGTCGCAACTGCTGGGCGGCAACGTTCGCTTCTGGCACGATCAGCTTTTCTGTAAACCCGCTCGACACGGCGGAGTCGTAGCCTGGCATCAGGATTACTCTTACTGGACGCGCACCCAGCCGATGGCTCACTTGTCATGCTGGATTGGGCTTGACGATTCCACGCGTGAGAACGGTTGCGTGCATTATGTCCCCGGCAGTCACAGGTGGGAGCTTTTGCCGGTGACCGGTTTGGCGAATGACATGCACGCAATTGAGAGTGTCCTGAGCGAGCAAGAAAAATCGCAGTTCAAGCCGGTGCCGATTGAGTTAGAGCAGGGCGAGTGCTCGTTCCATCATCCCCTGATGGTCCACGGCTCTTACGAAAACCGCAGCGATCGTCCCAGACGCGGGGCCGTCATTAACGTGTTTCGCGACGGCGTGCGTTCCGCCTCAGACGGTCCGCTGTTGGAAGGCGTGCCAGGAATTCCTAACGGAGAAAGAATAGAAGGACAGTTTTTTCCACTGCTATTGGACAATGCGGAACCACTAATACGGTCCACGAAGTGAGGTCAGTACCGGGAGCAGTAGCGACCGGGTCTCATCCTGGCGATCGCGGGCCGTCTGGAGGTTGAGACCCGGTCGCTACCGCTCCCGGTACTGACCTCATCGCCCGTCGCGCTACGGAACATCCTGGGCGGATTGATGTCTAACTCGATATTGAGGAGGACCGCCGTCATGACCACTGCGAAATCAGTCGGGCAGAATGCTGAAGTATCTGCCGTATACGCCAGGCCAAACATCAACGTCACACCGCTAATCGACGTGCTGCTGGTGATGCTGATCATTTTCATGGTCGTCACACCTTTGAAGCCGGCGCGATTTTTGACCGAGGTTCCAACCAAACCCGATCACGACGATCGTGTTGTTGCGAATATCAACACGTTAGTCGTAACCATCAAACCGGATCGCACGCTAATGCTCAACAGCCTTACCGACATGGGATCTGTGAACGACACCAGCAAGCTCAGCACGACGCTCTTCGATCTTTTTCAGAAGCGTCTTGCGAACCATGCTTATCGTGAAGATGCGCGCGATCGCGCTGACCTGCCCGATAGTGTGCGCATTGAGAAAACAGTTTTCATCAAAGCCCCGCGCTCACTCCCTTACGCCGACGTGGTGCGTGTGCTCGATAGCCTCAAAGGCGCCGGCGCGAACCCCGTGGGCCTTCAGATCGACGATTTGAATTAGCGGAGAAGCGTTAACCACCAAGACACAAAGACCACAAAGAACCGCATAGATGCTTAGTGCTCTTCGTGTCTTTGTGTTTAATGCTTCCCGCTGGCAGCGTAGTAGTCGGTGCTACAGTTCAGCCTTTAGGCTGCCGATTTCGGAAGTAAACTAAAGTTTGAACTCTAAACTGCCTAGCTGTTTCCGCTCTCGCCAAAAACCCGCGCCTCTGCTATCCTGTGTTTCATCGATAAGACAGGATTCCAAGTATGCGCTACGTCGAAAATCCCCCGAACCCATGGTTGACCCACTCTGTGGAATGGATCGGCGAGCCCCCCACCGCGAAGATTGAAGTCTTTGAAGAAACCGAGACGCGCACCATTATCAGCAGCAACGACAGTCCGGACGTCGCTTTCGATCATTCGATCAATTGCTATCGCGGTTGTCCCCACGGTTGTACTTATTGCTTCAGCCGGCCGACGCATGAATATCTTGGCTATGGCGCGGGCACGGACTTTGAAAGAAAAATCATCGCCAAGGTCAACGCGCCTGAACTGCTGCGCAAAGAATTGATGAAGCCTTCCTGGAAAGGCGACGAGATTGTCTTCTCGTTTACCTCAGACCCATACATTCCCATGGAAGCGAATTACAAGTTGACGCGTCGCTGTCTGGAAGTGTGCGCCGAGTTTCGTAATCCCGTGGGCATCATCACCAAGTCGGCCCTGATTCGCCGCGACGTCGACGTGCTGGAAAGACTTTCGCAAGAGGCCAGCGTCGGAGTTTACTTCTCGATTCCGTTTGCTGATTACGCCACCGCCCGCGCGGTCGAACCGTTCGCGCCTTCGCCGAATGCGCGTTTCGAAGCGATGAAGATTCTGGCCGAAGCCGGCATTCAGGTCGGCATCGGTATCGCGCCGACGATTCCCGGATTGTCGACCGACATTCCGGGACTATTGCAGCGAGCGAAAGACTGCGGCGCGACCAAAGCTTTTCTTAACATGCTGCGTTTACCCGGCAGCGTCGCTCCTTACTTCGAACAACGTCTGCGTGAAAAGCTGCCGACGAAAGCTGACCGCGTTTTGAATCGCATCCGCGACGCGCGCGGCGGCAAGATGAACTCCAGTGTTTTTGGCGAGCGCATGCGCGGCAAAGGCCAGTACTGGGAAGCACAACGCAAACTCTTCGAAGTCTATTCTAAGCGGCTCGGGTTCAACGAGCATCGCGTGGGCAGCGAGCGCCACACCACAATTAATACTTTCCGTCGACCCACCCCGCAGGGTTCACTGTTTGGATGAAGTCAGCACCGCCTGCCGTAGCGGGCGGTTGATCTCTTGCATCATCAGTCGAGATCGAGAACGATCAACTGCCCGCGCCGCAGGCGGTTCTGACATGGCTTTCCTTAACCCCGCATTAATACGTTTCGCTAATTTCCCGACTCCAATAACCGAATTACCGTGGAAACGCGACATCATTGACTGTTATCTAACGCTTAGGTTTGACTAAACCGGCCCTACAGGCGTAAAAGGACAGTCGCCTCAAATGTTTATTCCCGTTCGCGAACTTTGGTGGTTAGCCGCAGGCGGCGCGGGTTACGGTGCGCGTTATATGAAAATGCGCATCGATGCCGCGATGCGGGCGCGCAAGCGCAGCCGCGTGCCCGATCCGACTGGTGAGTTGCTGCGTCTCCAAACTCTCTACGGTTACAATCCTCATTCGCTGGTGAGCATCGCCCCGGGAGCGATGCTCTGGTCCACGCCGGACATTGACGGGGCGATTATCTATGGCGAGTTTGGCCGCGTGTGGCTGGCCGCAGGCGATCCACTTGCTCCGGTGGAAGACATGGCCGAGCTGGCGCGTCGCTTCGGCGCCTTCGCGAAAAGCAAGAATCGCGTGGTCGCCTTTGTGCCGACCAGCGCCCAGTTCGCGCGCACAGTTGTCCCGAAAGATTTCATTGCCGTGAAATGCGGCGCCTCGCCTTACTTCGATCTTGAGACCTGGAATCCCCGTGGGGACTCTGCCAAGAAAATCCGCGCCGGCGTAAATCAGGCGCGGCGCGCCGGCGCTTTAGTCGAAACGATCACGGATGGTGTCGATGAAGTGCTCAGGAAAGAGACGGCCCAGCTCTGCATGAACTGGCTGGGCACAAGACGCTCGGCGACTACCTTTGGCTGGTTGGTGGCTCTCGATCCTTTTCTGCACTCGGAGTACAAAAAATATTTCACCGCGCGAGTCAACGGCAAGCTGGTCGGCTTTCTCGCCGCCAGTCCGATCCCCGCGCGCAAGGGCTGGTATCTGGAAGATGTCTTGCGCGAGCCCGATGCGCCGCAGGGCATAGCGACGCTCTTGGTTGTCGAAGCATTGGCGCATCTAAAGGCCGAAGGAGCAGCGCTAGCGACTCTGGGTACCTCGCCGCTCTGCACTGACGGTCCGAATGATTTACCCACCGAACATCGTGTGGTGTCCCGGGCTTTGGAAGTCGCTTCGCACAAGCTGGCGGGCTTCTATAACTTCGAAGGCCTGCGCCGCTTCAAAGGAAAATTCGTGCCGAGCTGGTGGGAGAGCGAATACGTTCTGGGCCAGCGCGGCGTCACCATGCCCCCGCGAGTGGGCCATGCGATCGTGCGCGCTCTGGCGCCGGGTGGGGTCACGCAGATTCTTACGCGCCAGGCCCTGCGCGTAATTCGTGGCGGCAGTCCGCCCGTCCAGCAGCGGGGCAATAGCCCGACTGTTAGGGAGGGCCCAGGTGCGTCAGTCGAAAATGTAACCAAGTCCCGCACTCCATCGTCTAAACCTGCGAGTGAGAAATAATCCCCCATGCCCGACAAATTTTAGTTTGTCGTTGAGTGGCGAAGCCCTCCGAAGTCTACGGAAGGAGTGCGCCCGCTTTTTGAAAAGGCTGATCCAGTGGGCTCCGTTAGGAGCCAATGTTTATAGAGCCGGTTCGAAGAAAAACAACTAAGCTCCGTTAGGAGCGGAATATGTCGCTCCTAAAGGATCTATGAAGATCAAACGCGGTCGGGGCTATAAACATCACACGCCTAACGGCGCTGAAAAAATCCCCACTGAATCGACTTAGCTTTGCGCCTTTGCGTGAATAATTCTGATGAGCATCACCGGCCGACTCAAGCGTCGATACATCGCTTCCCGCGTTGCTCATAATCATCCTCAAGCCCTTTCAAAATTCGTAACGGTTGACGAGGCTCGCTTGCACTTTGTGATCAAAGGCGCGGGCCGCCCCGTCGTCTTGATTCATGGGAATCCCGGGTCTTGTCAGGATTGGGTGAGGTTGTATGGGCCACTCTCCTCACATTACTGCGGGTTCGCTTTCGATCGGCCGGGCCACGGTCACAGCGATCGTCCCAAGCATCGCCCCATCACGGTCGACGTGCAGGCGCAAATGCTGCACACAGCGCTGAAAGAACTCAACGTCGAACAGCCGATTCTGGTGGGTCATTCCTGGGGCGGCTCTCTGACGCTCGCTTATGCGGTCGAATTTCCAGGGGATCTCAGCGGGCTGGTGCTGTTGGCGCCGGCGGCATACGAAAGTGATGACGGCGTTTCGTTTCTGACCAAGCTGCCGGCGCTTCCCGTTATCGGTGATCTGATTAACTTTGTCTTCACGCCGCTGTTGGGCGCATCGGTTGTGAGACAGGATTTGCGCAAAGCCTTCTCGCCTGACCCTGTGCCGAAGCATTACCTGCGGCACGTGCTCTCGGAATGGACCCGGCCGAAGAAGGTCAAGTGGTATTCGGTCGACGACGCTTTGCTAAACGAGTCTCTACCCAAATTCACACCGCATTATTCCGAGATTCGCGTACCGGTCGTAATTGTGACGGGCGACTCGGATCTGATCGTGCCCGCAAAAGAGAACGCGCATCGTCTCTACGAAGCCCTCCCGCACGCCGAGTTAGTAGTCCTGGAAAAAACCGGCCACCAAATTCCATTCACGCGCCCCGGCGCAGTCGTCGACGCCATCGATCGCGTCGCCGCCAAGACAGAGCTGGGAGCGCGGACATCCCTGTCCGCATTGAGCGCGTAGCGCGAACGAACGTCTTGTCAGAACCGGGAGCGGTAGCGACCCGGTAATTAGTTTTTCACTCCGGCGACATGTCGGATTGTCGAGACATCTTTCTTCACGCTGAAAGCCCGAAAATAAAATAGCCCAGGGTAAGCGCTCCTTTGTTGGAACCCAGTATCAAACGTGCGCAGCTACGAGATCCAACAAAGCCCCGATCCCCCAACCGCAACCACCTGGACCCACGCCGCCACTTCCACCAAGTCGAGCGCCACCGTCGTCGGCCTAACCGCCGGCAAAGATACTGGCTGCGAGTCTCCGCCATCAGCGCCAGCGGCCAAAGCGGCTGGCGCGATCCCGCCACGGAGATCGCACCGTAGGCAGAGGTGCCGTCGGTTGTAGCGCAAGTTGTTAGCATGCGCGCGGATTGTGGACATCTTTCTCCGCATTCCTCTAATGGGACTTGGAACGCTGTTTCCGGCGTTCGCTTTTGAGAGGGCAGGCGCAAAGCCTGCCTTCCTTTTTCCCAACTCACATTTGCTAGCCCGTACTGACATGCAACTTCTGCCTTCCTGTTGCATTTCTTGCTGTTCGAGATTAATTCTTGACTTTAGTCCGCGTTCTTGCTAATAGACCCTTGCCAACTCAAGCTTTCACTAGGGATTTCGGGCGTACTCGCGTTTTCGAGAGGCCTCATTTACTTCAAAAACTGACCTTGGTTCCTTGTGCTTGATTCACAGCCAGATCTTGTTGCCCTTTGCGGTAGTGTACTAGGGCGGAGATTTTCATTGTAGCGATGAAAGGCATCCAAATCACAGCGATAGATTACCGATGAAACTATTTATACCAAAATTCTTTACGGGGTTATTCTTCGTCCTAGCAGTCGGGATAGCAGCCGGAATCGGCCTTCCGAAGGCTTTTGCATTCTTATGGCCACCGGCTGGCGTAGACAGAGTTGCGATCCAGTATCGGACTTGCGGTGCGGACGATTTGCCGGCGCAACTGAGATCGCAACAATCGAATAAGTTTATTGTCGTTGTTGTTGGTGATGGTGTCAAAGATGACACTCTTGCCACCACAAGGCCTTACTCATCAAATTATGCGCAAGGCTGGGATCTTTATGAAGGTGTAGCGCATGCAGCCAAGAAACGCCCCTTCATCGAGATATCGAAATTAGTGGACCTGGTGTATATCGACGATGGCGGCGATAACCGATGCGCTAAGCTCATTAGTGAAGAAATTATTAAGTCCCCAAAGGTCATTGGAGTAATTGGACATGCGTCGACTGGTACAACTAAGGTCGCGCTGGAGAATTACAAGAAAGCCAATATTCCCGTCATTATTCCGATTGCAACAAACCCATATCTAACAGTGGATTGTAGAAATTGCTACCGCCTTCCATCCAATGACGCTATTCAAGCGAAAGCCATCGCCGATTACGCAGTAAGCGTCTTAAAAGGTCAAAATATTTATCTGGTCTGGGATGGCTCTGACTCAGCTAAAGACTATTCTGAGTTCTTGGAATCTGAGGTCGTCAACCTTATCGGAAGCAAGATAAGGTTTAGACAGCCCGTAACCTATCGTCCAATGAACTATGAGTACTTATTGAAAAGTATTTCATACAACGAGACCGACGTGCTGATCTTTTGTGGCTATGGCTCTATGGCTCGAGAGTTTCTAAACGGACTCAGATTTGAATACCTCGGTAAAGATAACCCTCTTAAGAAACCGAGAGTGATTTTGTCAGATGGCGCCCGGATATCAGACATAAAGGAAGTTTCTGAAGTCTTCGGTTTCGAGGCATTTCTCTCCTTTCCGGGCGACAAATTGGCAACCAAAGACCTGTTTAGGGACTTCGTTCCCGAGACGCCGCCTCGCGAGGAAGAAAAAATGAAATCCGCCGAATCGTATGAAATCTTCGGCTATGACGCCTTGACGCTCTTTTCACTCGCCTTCAAACGGATGGAGCAAAAAGGTAACATATCAAGGCAACTGCTAAACGAAGCCCTCGCGGCCGACACTCCTCAAACCGGCGACCTTTGCTATACGTATAAGTTCGACAAGGGAGAAAATGTTGAAGCTCGCTATTTTATCTATTCCGTTGGTTCCGATTCCATTGAAAAACGCTACGACGGAAACTACTTAAGCAATGTGTTTACCGAAAAGCCGGTGGCGGATTTCATCGGCCGTTCAGACAACATTACAATCGTTGATACAAAACTACTCGATATCCTTTTAGATCAATTAGTACGCGACCCTACCGCCAAAGCAGTAATAGTAGTCTCTGACGCGCGACAGACAGACAAAGCCACTGAGCAGGCCAAACGAATACTCACTTATTTAGTCAACGCTCATAAGATCGAAACAACGCGAGTAGGGTTTGTTGTTGGAGTTGCCCCAAAGGAACGAACTGAAATCTGGCTGATTCCACCGGGTGCATCGTCTCCCACGCCGCCTGAGAATCACAACCCAGTCAGAGTTGAGCAGCTACTCACAAATCGGAGTCAATCAATTTCCAATAAGAAGAAGGGGAACTAAAAGGCGCGGAAAACGATCGGCAACCCTCTAAACCCCATTGATAGGATACTCACATTCCCAACAGACCCATGCCAAAGAAAATAAATAATATCTTCGCGCTTATCAAAATCGGGAGCGGACGAAAATTGCTTCTGCTGGACTTCTTTGTCTGGTTCATAATTCTCTACGACGTATACATGATAAGGACGTTACACGTAAGCGTTTCTCAGTTCGCATCAGTTCGGAACGTGTGGAGTGCACTTAGCTTTTACTTTCTCGCAATCGCGGTGTTAACGATCTATGTGCCTCCTCTGGTTAGCGCCTTAGTCAATTTCTTGTGTCGTGACATCAGACTATTTCGAGAAACCATTCCTTCACGGTTTCGGAACGTCTGTTTCATTATCCATTTCAGCACAAGCCTCGCATTGGCATTTTTCATTTCAATCTCACATCAACTGGAGCTACTTTCAGGTTTTAAGGCAAGCCCTAGTGGTTCCGACCCGATTACCTTGTCCTCCTATGAATATTCTCCCTTATATTCCTCGCTATTCCTGCTCTTGACGAGTGGCGCCGTTATAGGTCTCATTGGCTCCATTATCTCGGCGCTCAGTAACAGGAAAAACCTACGAAAGGAATTTAGACTGTGGTTTAGTCTGTCGGATTCTTCAAGTGAGTATTTCCCGAAACAAAAAGCGAATTTGATTTTTGTAAACACAGCCTCCATGGCGCCTACTATCAATTGGATTAGCACACGGGAGGAATCGTATAGACATACGTATCAAAGAAAGGTTCCCACCTCCGATGATGCAAAAAGATATCTCACATCCGCCGCTGAGCGGAGCCGGGAGCTTCTTCGCGAGTACTTGTTTCAGGACGCCCTGGCAAGAGGAGCCGAGTTTTCAATCGAGTTTTTTCCTGGAACGAGCCGAGGATTTGAGGTGGGTCTAACGCAAATAGAGAAACTGGATACGATTATCGTATCTCCGTATGAACATCCCAGCCAGAATAATGTGGTTGAATGGTTTGCGGGCTTGAATCCATCCATCAAACACAAGAAGCTAGAAATGGACTATTCCATCCTAAACAAGGGATGGAACGAACAGAAGTCATGGCTCATCAGCCGGATCAGATCTGTTATCCCTGCGAACGCCAACGGCGGGAAGGTAGCTATATTAATTAGCGAAGTTCATTACCTTACTGGAATGGTCATTAATGTGACCGAAATTATTGAGGCACTACGTCCAGACGATAGAAATTCTAATCTTGTATTTATGGTTGATGGCTCCCAATCGGTGGGCAACCTAATAAAGCCGTTCAATACTTTGGCCAACAAACTTCATCGTGAAGATTTTTATTATTTCAGTGCTCATAAATGGCTTCTTTCGCCTAATACATGTGGAGTGTTTATTGCCGAGCAAAATCCGAATCGATACAAGATATATCCCTACGATCTTTTTGGGGCCGCACTCCCAACGGCAACAATTGACCCAGGCGTAATATTCGGGATTAGGTCAAGTTTGCAGTACTTGATCGGAAACAAAATGTTTTACTTGAACAGGTTTCATGAAAAGTCCAGGTCTTTGAAATCTTATTTTAGGGAAAATATCGGCGATGAATTTGAAATAATTGAATCCGCTTCACAAGAAATGAACCAAAGCAATTTTATCGCCGTTCGACCGCGGAATAGCAACAGGTGGAGGGATAATACAGTTCAAGAATTCTGGACTCAGATTACGCGAGCCGGTGTTGACTTAACACTTGTTGAGCTAGACGGAGCCGAAGCCAATACGTGGTGGCTACGAATTTCTTTTCCCTATTTTCTCCAGCTTCACCTTCTTAAGCGGCTCATCAAACATCTTAGAGCTCGAGTGAAGTCGGTTAATTGAAAGACGTGTACGGGATCTCCATCGAAGGCTGCGATGGGTATGACCGGGACATGCGGATTCAACAAAACGTTCACCAACGGGCGGTGACAAGTCTAGCGCAATGACAACTGGAATGTTCGGGCCTAAATTGCCGCTCAACTAATTAGAAATGTGATAGAATGAAGGAAAATAAAGTGATCGAACGAAACGATTATTCAAAGGACGGCAAGCCGGAAGAAAGCGAAGCCAGTAGCAGTATGTTTGGCACCTCCACTAGCGAAGTCAGCAACATGGATGATGGAAACGCGGACAGTGTTCACGGGTGTGCCAATCCCGAACCTAATCATCGAGTTGATAATCGAGGCCCGGGAAAAGCAAGGCAATCCATGGATGAGATTGAGGACGGCGGCTGGCTTTGTCTCTGAGAATCACTGCAAGCCCATCCAGCAAGCCCTCCCACTGAACTATTCTTTCAACAGAGACACCACGCCCCAACTTCACTTATAATACCCCCGCACCCGAACAATTGATTTCAGAGCAGGAGGCACGGCGATGTTTATTCGAGATGTCATCCGCGATCGCGAGCCGTATTCTTTGCGCGCTGCGGCCAGCGTGCTCGAGGCGGCGGAGTTTATGGCCGAGAGGAAGATTGGCGCTGTGTGTGTGCTCGATGAGGAAGGGAAGTTGATTGGCGTCTTCTCTGAGCGCGACCTGCTGAATCGGGTGGTGGTGCCGCGGCATGATCCGGAGACGATGAAGCTCGGCGAGGTGACCAGTCCTTTGCGGGCGGTGATTCGTTGCGACGAGACGCCGCACCAGGCTCTGGAGCGAATGGAACTCATCGGAACGCGGCACTTGCCGGTGGTTGATGATGAGAAGTGGGTGGGGATGTTGTCGATGCGCGATCTGCTGCGGGTGGAGTTGAGTGACAAGGGGGACGAGATTAAGTTGCTGCATGAGTATATTCAGCAGTAGGCAGTGAGCGGTGGGCAGTGGGCAGGAGGAGGTTGACGCAGAGGCACAAAGGCGCAAAGAAGAATCCGCAGATTTCACAGATTACGCAGAACGAAAGAGCAGTTCACGCGAAGACGCGAAGGGAAAGCGAAAGGCGGGAGGAAGAGAATTCGCTGATGACGGAGATTACCTAGAAGGAGGTGAGCGGAGACACGAACAGCGGCGTTAGGCGCGAGATGTTTATAGCCCTCGACGAATTAAGCTGAACCAAGCTCCTTTAGGAGCGGCATAGCCATATCGCTCCTAAAGGAGCTTTGGTATTCCTGCGGCCGGTTCTACAAACATTTGGCTCGTAACGGAGTCAGGATGGGCTTCTGACAGAGGACAGGAAAAGAGATGAAAGCTTTCGCAAAGAGCGGCCGTCTAAATGAGGCGGCAGGCGAGGTGGAAACCGTGAGCGGCGTGGCTCGCAGGAAGACCCGCTGGCTACTGCGAGCGGTTCCGTATCGGAGTGCAACTTCTGAAATGAGATCAATGATCATTGCCTCGCTGCTTTCGATTACGGTCTTCGCGTTGGCGTGCAGTCATCCGCCGCCCGGGCGGGGAGCGGGAGAGATTGAAACTTCGCCACAGTCGCAAACCAGCTTCAAAGTCGAAACCGTCATTCCCAATCTGCAAGTAGTCTGGTCGATTGTGTGGACGCCCGATGGACGGATGATCTTTACTGAGCGGCCCGGGCGTGTGCGCGTCTATGAAAATGGAAAGCTGCGTGCTGAACCGCTCTTCACTGTGCCGGACGTTGAGCCAAAAGGTGAAAGCGGGTTAATGAGTGTCGCGCTGCATCCGCAGTTTGCTTCCAATCATCTGCTCTATCTTTCGTATGCTTACAAATCTGGCGGCCAGCTCGTGCGGGTGGTGCGTTATCGTGAGGCGGCAAACGGTCTTACCGATCGCAAAGTCATCATTGAAAATATTCCGGCGGCGCAGTTTCACGCGGGATGTCGTCTGCGTTTTGGGCCGGACGGCAAGCTTTACATTACGACCGGGGACGCGACTGAGCGTGGGTTGGCGCAGCAACTTGATTCGTTGGCGGGAAAAATTCTCAGGCTGAATGATGACGGCACTGTTCCCAACGACAATCCATTTGTTGGGCAACAGAATGCGCGGCCCGAGATTTGGATATACGGGAGCCGGAACTCGCAGGGCATAGACTGGCAGCCGGGCACAAATCTGTTGTGGGAGACCGAGCATGGGCCGAGCGGCTTCGATGGACCGGGTGGCGGCGACGAAGTCAACATCATCGAACGCGGCAAGAATTACGGCTGGCCGGTGATTCATCACCGGCAGACTCATGAAGGCATGGAGTCGCCGGTGCTGGAATACACACCGGCCTGCGCGCCGGCAAGTGGGATGTTCTACAGTGGATCGGCTTTTCCATCCTTCAAAGGAAATTTCTTTTTTGGCTGTCTGGTTGGGCGACGAATTATCCGGGTGGTCGCCAGCGGCCGGAATGTCGTCAGCCAGGAGAATCTGTTGGAAGGTAAGTACGGCCGGATCCGGGATATTGCTGAGGGGCCGGATGGGTTGATTTATTTCTCGACGTCGAATCGTGATGGGCGCGGTCAACCGGCGGCGGATGATGATCGGATTTTGAGGTTAGTGCCGGTGAAGTAATTTGGAGTACCGCCTTCAGGCGGAATTGATTATGAGGGCCGCCTGAAGGCTGAACTCCAAACAATTCTAGCGGTGTCGCGCTGCGCTTGCCACCGCACTCCAAATGTTCTGTCACGGCTACGCCGTGAAATCTCTTAAACTTTTTGGGCGAGTACTGCTGACTTGCTCCAGCCGATGGCCTGGAAGCGGGGGAAGCGATAGTGGCTGACTACCTGGAAGTAACGATCGGTGGTCTCAGACACTTCATGTGGTGGATGGGCCTTGAAGCGGAAAAGCATTTCGAGGAAAGTCGTTACCGGCGTTGGCCGCATTGGCAAGTGAAGCAAATGTCCGCCCGGCGCAATCACCCGCGCCAGTTCACTCAGGCCTTCTTCAAGCGGCACATACTCCAGAACTCCGCTGGTTAAGACCAGGTCGAATGCTTGATCGGCAAATGGCAAGGCCAGGACGTTGCCCTGTGCGAACCGCACTGGTTGAGTGCTCGAGCTGCTGCTCTTCTCGACATACTTCTTCGCGGTGGCCATCGACGAAGCGGAAAGATCCAGGGCCGTTAACTTCACCGGGACCTTCAGCGTTCTCAACAAAGCCAGAGTCAAAGTCCCCGTACCGCAGCCGGCGTCCAGAACGCTGGCGCCGGGAAATACCGGCAGAGGATGAGCTTCCAAATACTGATCGAGCGAGCGTCCGTAACCATTCAATTTGAAGGTTAGGTCGTAGAAACCCTCGATGCGATCATAGAACGAGCCCGCGCGGGCCTGACTCTTGGTTGCAGTAAGTACGTATTCGGCCATCTGATGATTGCTGATTGGTTAGAAGTTACGCCGCCATTGAAACCTAGTCGGGGTCACTCGTCAAGGAATAAATACCGAAAAACACCGCGCCATTTTAGCCCGCCATCCGGAATTACTCAAACCGTACCTCGCGCCGGTAGTGCCCTAATTCGCAGCGGGATAGTTCGCGGACAGCATGGAGTCGGTACCGGGAGCGGTAGCGACCGGGTCTCCCTCGCGATTTGAGGCACGTCGCACAATAACCCGGTCGCTACCACCACCCCACGCGGGTTGCCCGCGCGGGCCGGTTCGCTCCCGGTACTAACCTCATCCTCAAATTAGGGTACTGCCCTCGCGCGAGGTGAAATTTCTCAAGACTAAAGCTAATCCGCCAATTCGGTGCAAGAAGTGTCGGTTCGCGGCGTTCTGCAAACATCACTAGCTAGTCTCATCAGTGAAGGGAACAAAACTATGCGAAAAAGAATCTTGATGGTGGTTGGGATGACGATGGCGTTGGTGGCCTTTGCAGGGGTGGCCCTCAAGTACGGTTCACAGAGCGCGCAGGCAAATCGCGGGGAAGCGAACTTCGCGCCGGCCGACGTCTTTTCAGAACCAGTGATAGAGGAAAACGGATTCTCAGTCGACGTGCTGATCGACGGGCGTCCAGTGGCTGAGTATTCGGCGCGCGGCCGCCGTTACGTGGAAGCGCTGGAAAATGCCGAATACGAATTGCGCGTTCACAATCCGACAGGTTCACGCGTGGCCGTCGCGCTGGCGGTCGATGGGTTGAATTCAATCGACGCGCGTCATACCAGCGCCTGGGAGGCGCATAAGTGGGTGATCGGACCTTACGAAACGATTCATGTGCGCGGTTGGCAAATGAGCGGAGAGAGCGCGCGGCGATTTTACTTCACCACTGAACGCGATTCTTACGCGGCCAAGCTCGGGCAGGCTGCCAATGTGGGGATCATCACGGCGGTCTTCTTTCGCGAGCGCCGGCCGGTGACGATCATGCCGGTGACACCTTCCGAGCGCCGGCCGCCTTATAAAGAAGACGGAATAAGCAACGAGAAATCTGCGCCGACAGCTGGCAACTCGGGGGAATCATCGCGGGTTGAGCGCGGTCGTGATGCGGCCAAGCAGCGCAGCGCGCAATCATATCCGCCGCCGGATGATGAATCGGCAGCTACCGGCATTGGTCGTTCAGTAAGAAACGATGTGCAGTGGATCAAGATGGATTTGGATTCACGGCCGGCAGGCGAGATCACGATCCGTTATGAGTACCGCGCCAACTTAGTGCGTTTGGGAATTGTTCCACGCGATTATCCGCGGCCGAACGTGCTCGATCGTCGTGAGAGGGCGCAGGGGTTTGAGCCGAAGTATTGTCCGCAGCCTTAGGGCGGCCCGCACGCAAGATGCGTGCGATCCTCTAGCGGCGGTTGAGGTTTGAGTCGTAGAGTAGCTGATAAGCCCGGTAGTAGTTGATCACTTTGAACACGTAGTTTTTTGATTCAGTGAATCCGACTTCTGCGGCAAACACGCCTTCGTCCTTCTGATTCGTGCGGCCGAGCCAGCGCGCCACGTTGTCTTCGCCGCCGTTGTAGGAAGCGGCGATCGCTTCCGGCAGCCCAGCGAACATTCTGGAGAGCTCGCTTAGATATTCGCTGCCGACGGCGATATTCGTGCCGGGCTGATAAAGCGTGTCGTCGGTGAGCTGTTTGATGCCGGCGCGCTTCGCATATTTCTGCGCCGCGTCGATCGTCAATTGCAGGAGACCGCGGGCCGCGGATGGCGACTTGGCGTTCGGTTTGAATGCGCTCTCCTGTTTCATGATCGCTAGCACCAGACGAGGATCGAGACCTCGCTTCTTCGCTTCAGTGACAACCTGCAAACGATAAGGCGCCGGATAGTCGGAAGCTACCCGGGCAATCGCAGACTTGTAAGCTTCGGTGCGCGCATCTGCCTGCTGACGCGCTTGTGAATCGTCGAGGCCCGCAAGTCTTCTGGTCGCCAAAAAACCGTAATAAGAATTCGTGTTGGTAGGAATCATCAGGTACGTCGCAACTGCTTCGCGAGTCCGCCCCAAACGTTCCAGGCTGAGGGCCTTCAAATAGAGGAGCTCGTCCGCGCTGGTATTAGATCCACTTGGAAGCGGACGAGCAAATAACTCGTTCGCGGACAGCACCGCGTGGTCCCAATCCCTCTGGGCAATGTCCAGTCGCAGCCGCGCGAAAACAGCATTCGCTTCGATCGCGGTGCCGGGAAATCGCGCGCGCGTGCGATCGATCCAGGCGATCGCGTCCTGCGGCCGGCCGGCCTCGCGATAACCGTCGATGATATTCAGATGGGCGGTGTCGATGCGTTCGCCGTTGGGATATTTTTCGAGGTATTCGGCGTAGCGCTCAGCCGCTTCGGCGCCGCGGCCCATCCGCAAAAGTGACGAGGCCGCGAAATTCGAACCTTCGCGTCCTTCCTTAGTCTGCGGATAATCGTGGGCCACCCTCTCATAAACCTGCCGGGCCTCTTCATAACGTCGCTCAACGTAGTACGAACGCGCCATGCCGTACAGCGCGGCCGGCACGTTGGAATCGTTGGGATAGTTATCAAGCAGCGCCTGCCAGTGTTCACGCGCGGCAGCGAACGCGCGATTGGCCAGGTAAATTCCTGCCCGGCGCATGTGTTCGGCCGCGGTAATGTCGGGCGCGAGTTTTCCGTTGGCAGAGCGACTGGCGCGATCGCTGACGCGCACAGCGTTGAGTGAGGCGTCGGTTGCACTCTGGGAGAAAGCGAGGGAAATCGAAAACAGCAAAACGATCGGAAGAAAGAAGAGACCTGGAGCATTGACCAGGGAGAGTCGCTCCCCGAAGGGGCGCAAGAAATTTCTTTCGCCCTTACAGGTCTTAGGAGCAGAGGCCTTGAGTAACCAGGGGCTACGCGCTCCGCGCTTGGCCCTGACTATCGTCCTCCGCTCTTGACGGGGCTCAACTCGATCGCTGCACCGTTGTCCCGAACTAATCATTCGCTTCCTCTTCCACGATCTCGTAAGTCGTAACAATCTCTGCGCTGCCACGTAAGGTGGCGGCCACGCTACAGTATTTCGTATCAGAGAGCTCAATCGCGCCGGCCACCGCCTGATCGGAAACGCCACGACCACGCACGATGTGCTTGACGTATAGCCGTGTGTAGGATCTCGGAAACTCCTCGCGCCGTTCTCCGCTTACTTCGATGCGATAGTCAGTCACTTGTTGCCGCTTCTTTTTCAGAATCGAGATCACATCCACACCGGTGCAACTCCCCAGCGCGATCAGTAACAGCTCCATTGGCGTCGCCGCGCTGCCCCGGGCCGAATCTGTTTCAATCGCCTGCGCATGTGCGGATGGGGTAACGCCGACGAAAAAATCGTTTCCGGCAAAATGAATCGTAGCTTTTGTGTCTTTGTCTAGCATTTTGATTGATTAGACATCACCCGGGGCACTAGCGCGACCGTAAGGTAGCGCTCATCCCCTGGACGCCATAGCGTGAGCCCTGCCTTACGGTCGGGCTAACGCCCCGCCTTGAAGACCTTGGCTGCTACTCTCTCGCAGCCAGTTCCTTACGCAGTTCTCGCGCAGTGTCTTCGCGCAGTTGTTGCTCGGCGCGCTCGTTTTCCAAACCCAGGGGCAACTGCTTTCGTCCTTCATCCAGACGCTGCAACATGTAATTAGTTTCGGCCCAACTGGCGCCGCGGCTGGCGGCGGCTTCGATCATTTGCAGACGCGCTTCGGCTTCGGCCCTTCGCGATGCGCCTTCCTGCTTGAGCGTATCCAGCCTCGCCCGGTCGCGGGCCAGCTCTTCAATCAGCACCGCAGTATCAGGCGAGTTCAAATATCGAGCGCGGTTAATCCGTCGTTCGACCAGCAGCAGGTCGCGGCGCGCCCTCGAGCTCAATCGCGACGCGTTCAGGCGCAATGCCAGAGTTTCGCGATAGGCGTCGGCCAGCAAAGGCTGCTTTTTCTCCATCTCTTTCAGGGCCCGCCTTTCACCGCTGGTCAGTTCGGAAAGAAAATATCCAACTTCGTCGGCAGTAATACCATCAGAGGCAAGGTGGTTGCGAAGCTTCTGCGCCCATCGGCGTCTAAAGAACAGGATCATGACCGCGATTATGATCGCCGCGATCAGGGCAAAAGGAATCGAGGTTAGCGCCAGAACCAAATAGACGGTGGCTGCCCCGCTCAACAAATAAGCAAGCAGCAGCGCTGCCGGCGGGGCGAGGGTCACGCCGAAAAAGGCCGCCCACGGCGCTATTCGCCACAGACGTTCCGCTTTTTTCTCGCGGACGGTAAGCTTGCCTGATTGATCGCTTTCGTTCATAAAACTAAATGGGCCTGGTTCCGTCAAAGTCTACTAACCTTGATCCTGGGTAACTGAGTCATACTAGGGTGGCTGCGTTCAGAGTTCAACCTTCAGGTTGCCGATTTGACGATGAGGTCAGTACCGAGAGCGGTAGCGACCGGGTCTTTGCTTCATCTCGGCTTGTTTGGGCATTGAGACCCGGTCGCTACCGCTCTCGGTACTGACCTCACTGCGGAGGCACAAGCTAAAGCTTGAACTCTAAACAAAAGCACGCAACGCGCGCTTTCTCGCCCGCCTGCCTTGTAATATGATTGGCCCAGTAGTATTAGAGAATGAGGATGATCAAAACGGGAAAAAACAAAACCATTTTCATCGCGACAGTATTTGCTCTGCTGTTGACGGCGCAATTGGGTCAGGCGCAGCGCGGCGGCCGCAAGGGCGGCGGGGCCAGGCCGGTCACTGTTCCGGTGACTATTCGACTTCGCCAACCGAAACGTGAAGTCGAAATGCGATTCGTGGATTACATTCTCAAAGAAGACGGCGAGATCCAGACTATTCTTTCCATGCGCGGGCCGTCCGACAATCCTATTACGATGGCCATCTTGTTGCAGGACGACCTGGAGTCCTCAGTCTCAAATGAGACAAAAGGGATTGCGGGTTTTGTACGACGTCTACCGCCCGGCTCCCGCGTTATGATCGGCTATATTCGCAGCGGCTCTCTCGACGTGCGGCGCAAGTTCACGGGCGATTTGGACAAGGCGGCTGCGGGTTTGCGCCCGCCGCTGGGATTGGCCAGCGCCGGTCCTTTTAATCCGTTCGTCGAAGTTATCGAAGCGCTGAAGCGCTTTGACGCGCAACCGTTGGGACGGCGGGCGATTATGCTGGTCTCAGACGGAGTGGACGCTTCTCGCGGAATCGATAGTTCATCACCGGGGCAGAGTTTGGATTTGCAGCGGGCCATAACCGAAGCGCAACGGCGCAGTGTGCCCATCTATTCAATCTATGCACCGTCGGCCGGAGGCAGCGGTGGTCTCTTGGGCGCCAACGGACAAAGTTGTCTGGAAAGACTTTCGAAAGAAACGGGCGGGGTGGCTTTCTTCGAAGGCACGGGAGCACCCGTGAGCTTCGATCCTTTTCTCAAAGAGATCGATGCTTCGATCGCGAAGCAGATTGCCTTGAGTTATCTTTCAACTCACCCGGACAAGGGATTTCATCGACTGGAGATCAAGCCGCTGGAGAAGGACGTCGAGATTCGGCATCCGGCGGGGTTCCCAAAGTAAGCTTCGCGATGTTCCTTTGAATCGCAGCTTGCCTCCGACGCATCTCTTTAATCTGCATCTGCAAGTCCAGCAGGTGTAGATCCAACATCAAACGCAGATCGTTGTTGAGCTTCAAGCCTTTCTCAAAATCCTTCTGGGCTTCGCTGTTCTGTCCCTGGGTTCGATGGGCCAGACCGCGTTCGGCATAAACGAGCGGGTTGCGATCATCGAGCTCGATGCTCTTATCAAAATCTGCAATCGCGTATTTCGCATTGCCTTCGATCAGGAAGGCCCGCCCCCGTTTGAAATAAGCTTCGGCGTCGTTTGGGTTGAATTTAATGGCGCGGTCAAAGTCTGCCAGAGCGCCGTCAAGATCCAGGCGGTTGGATCGGATGTAACCGCGGTTGAGGTAGGCTTCGGTAATGTCGTGGTTGTTTACCGCTAACTGAGGATCGAGATCGCTGGCAATCTCGTAATCGTTGATAGCGCCGTCAAGGTCTCCGCCGGCGCGCTTGGCTTTGCCTCGATTCAGATAAGCATCGGCCAGCTTTGGATCAATCGTCAGCGCTCGATCGTATTCGACAATCGCACCCGCGATGTCGCCTTTACCGAATCGCTCGATACCCTGTTTGACGTATTTCTTCGCGGACTGTTGCGCTGAGGCGTTGGGTGCGTAAGCTAAGAGGCCAAGAATCGCGATGAACAGGATGCGCTTCATGGTTACCTCCGAAGAGAAGGGTGTCACGGTTTGTTTTAAACGGAACTGTGACAGCGTGCCGGATGTTCTATTGCACCGTCGCGGGTAAGAGAGACCCGCGCGGATCCGAAGCGATGGCCACGCCATCACCTATCGTTCCAATCATTCCATGAAAGTGAATTTCAGTGCCCGACAAAACTAAAAGTACGTCGCCCGCATGATAACGCGGGTCGTCAAGCGTGAAGCGAATTACCGTCGCCTGGCCATTTTCGTGCTCGATCGTTTCAAAAGAAAAAGTTTCCGCGTCTACCAGATAAGTCTGGGCATGCTGTGCTGTTTTCTGTGAATCAGGCATTAAAGATATTCCTTTGAATCTGTTGTTTTGATGGGGCGGCTAGTCGGGTTCGAACCGACGACCTCCTGAGCCACAGTCAGGCGTTCTAACCAACTGAACTATAGCCGCCAGATAGCATTCGATTAATGCAAATCAAATAGTCATCTAACTTAGTGTTTACACCAGTCATTCAATTTGTTCAAGTAAGAGCGTGTGTCAGAGGCTCGCGCGTAAGCAAGAGCAACTCTCGACTCGCTCCACTGTCGTTATCGGACAGAATCCTCAACCGCGATTTCTCTATCTTAAGTCCTTTGGGGGTATGGCCCTCCCTCACGGTCGGGGCTTCTGACACTCTTTGACTCTGGCAACTTCACTTAAGTTGCAGTATTCTTCGCACGCCAGAAAAACCTTTCCCTGGAGCTAAACATGAAATTGAGACTGTCCCTGCCGCGACTTTGCGCTTTTGCTCTGTCTATGGCCGCGTTCTGGACCCTTTGGCAATTCTCGTCCGGCGTTCACGCCCAGAAGGCTGAGAAGCCCAAGACCGCCCATCCGCCGTCTGCTTCCGTCAAGAAAACAGAAACCAGGACGGGGCCGTCAGCGGCTTCGCCTAACAACGCGGAGTACGGCGCGAAGGTCAAAGAGAACACGACCCAGCCGTACTTCATGACTGAGTTAGTCGATCATTTACCGGCTTCGGACAAAGTCCCTTCGCCGGACAAGATTCTGGGTTACACAATCGGCGCTCCAGGTCACCTTACTTATACGAAGGACCAGTACCGTTACTATCGCGACTTGGAAAAGACGACACCGCGAGTACGAACGTTTGTCGCGCCCGAAAAGAGTGAAGAAGGCAAGGAGCAATTGCTGGTTGCTGTCGGGGATGATGCCGCAATTGCAAAACTCGATCGCTACAAAGCAATCACCGCCAAGCTCGCTGACCCGCGCGGGATTACCGACGCCGAAGCGGAGCAGTTGATTAGTGAAGGGATGGCTTTCTATTGGGCGTCTGGATCAATTCATTCAACCGAAACCGGCTCGCCGGAAATGTTGATGGAGCTCGCCTATCGTCTGGCGGTTGAAGAAACGCCATTCATCAAAGCCATCCGCAAGAATGTAATCGTCCTGATCACTCCCGCGCTCGAGGTTGATGGCCGCGATCGCATGGTCGACAACTACAACTATCGTAAAGCAAACCCCGGCAAGAATACTCCGCCGCTGATTTACTGGGGACACTACGTCGCCCACGACAACAATCGCGATGGCCTGGGAATGGCGCTGGCGCTTTCACGCAACCAGATGAAGACTTTTCTTGAGTATCATCCGACGATTCTGCATGACCTGCACGAGTCGGTGCCTTTTCTTTACACTTCGACCGGGACCGGACCTTACAACGCCTGGCTGGATCCGATCGTCATCGATGAATGGAACCTGCTCGCTTATCACGAAATTGAAGAGATGACGAAGCGCGGCGTGCCGGGCGTGTGGACGCATGGTTTCTATGACGGATGGGCGCCGAATTACATGTTCTATGTCGCCAACGGCCACAATGCGATTGGCCGCTTCTACGAGACCTTTGGCAACAGCGTGGCCGACACGCTGGATCGCACGGTCAGAGCGGAATCACAACGCGATTGGTTCCGTCCGAATCCACCGCAGCCGCGCGTGAAATGGTCTTTGCGCAATAACGTCAACATGCAGGAATCCGCGATCCTGCTGGCGATGAACTTTGTTTCGAACAACAAGGATCGCTTTCTGAAAAACTTCTATTTGAAGAGCAAACGCTCGGTAGCGAAGGCCGCGAACGAAGGTCCGGCAGCCTGGGTGATTCCTTCCGACCAGACACGGGTCGTGGAAGCGGCCGACATGGTGAACCTGCTGCGACTGATGGGCGTTGAAGTTCACGCGTCCAATAAGGAAATCAGTTTGAAGGACCAAAAGTTTCCCGCCGGGTCCTACGTTATCCGCATGGATCAACCTTACTCGCGCATGGCCGATATGCTGCTCGACACGCAGTACTACAACGTCAACGATCCGCGTCCATACGACGATACGGGTTGGACGCTGGGCGCGCTGCGAAATGTCAAAACCGTTCGCGTGATAGACAAGGGTGTCCTGCAATCGCCGATGACCTTGCTTACTCGAGACGCTAGGGTCACGGGGTCCGTCACCAATGCGTCTTCACCTACGGCTTATCTGATCAATCACAACGCCGAAAACACTTTGATGACCCTGCGCTTCAAGCTCAAGGATTTGAAGATTGCGGCGGCCGAGGAGCCCTTCGAAGCTGGAGGTCAGAAATTCAACGCGGGAACGTTCATCATTAAGTCTGCGGATAATCCAGGCGAACTGAAGCAGAAGTTGTCAGGGCCGGTCGCGGATTCAGGACTGAAAGCGATCGCCGTTGAGAAGCTGCCCGAAATCAAGAGCCATCCGCTGGCAGTTCCAAGGATTGCGATTCTTCACACCTGGACGAACACGCAAAACGACGGCTGGTTCCGAGTTGAGTTCGATCGGCTCCAGGTGCCTTACGCATATATTTCCGATCAAGTAATCCGCGACACGGCGAACCTGAAAGAGAAATTTGATGTGATCATCTTCCCGCCCGTCGGCGGCTCAGCGCAGGCGATAGTCAGCGGTATTCCGGTGCGGGGGGCGCCGATTCCGTGGAAGGGTAGCGACGTCACTCCGAACTTTGGGTTGGGGCCGGACCAGAGTGATGACATTCGCGGCGGCATGACTTTGCGTGGCGTTCTAAACCTGCAGAAATTTGTCGAAGACGGCGGCCTCTTTATTCCGATTACTAATTGCACTCGGGTGGCTGTGGACTACGGCCTGGTGACCGGCGTGGCGATTCAGGAACCTCGAACCCTTCAGGCGCGAGGCTCAGTTTACAACGCGACGTTTTCTGATAGGCGTAGCCCGATTGCTTACGGTTATGCCGAGACTTTGCCGATCTATTTTAACCAGGCTCCTCTTTTTCAAGTGGCCGCCGGCGGCGGACCAGGCGGCGGTGGCCCCGGTGGCGAAGGCGGAGCGGGGGGCGCCGGTTCCAGGCCATCGGGCCGCGGAACACTGACTGATCCAGACATCGTTCAAGGAATGCCTTTGGCTGAACCCGCTGCGCCACGCCGGCCGGGTGAGCAACTGACGGACGAACAGAGACTACAGCAGGGCGCGTTCTTCGTTCCTCCGGCGTTGAGGCCGCGGGTGGTTCTAAGATTCGTCGCCGATGAAAAGAACCTGCTCATCAGCGGCATGCTCGCCGGGGGATCAGAACTCGCCAACGCCCCGGCTGTTATCGATGTTCCAGTGGGTCAGGGCCACGTGGTGATGTTTGCCAATAATCCGATGTGGCGGCACCAGACTCAGGGCAGCTTCTTTTTAATATTCAACGCGGCACTCAACTATGATCACCTTAGCGCCGGCAGGGATCGCCCGGCAGGTCAGGCCAACGAAGGAACTCGACCGGGGGACAGTAATTAGAGTTTGCGGATGGGAATTGGAAGTGGTGCCCCCGGCAGGACTCGAACCTGCGGCCCTCTGCTTAGAAGGCAGATGCTCTATCCGCTGAGCTACGGGAGCCCGAGTTTGAAGCGGAGCCCGATGTTAGCACGGCTCGGAAGTCACTCCAAAAGGCTGGTCGATTAAAACAAACAGGCCGCCGGAGAATACTCCGGCGGCCTCTGTTTCACTTGAAGATTTGTAGTTTATCTTAAGCAGCGCGCGTGATTTCAGCGGCTTCAGCATAGACACGTCGTCCGTTAAGAGCGTCGTCAATGATCTCTCTCACGGCAGAAATGTCCGGGTTAACATCCATTCGATCACATGCGGCCAGGTGACGAACAATACCCTCGGTGGCGATTTCCATCGGCGGGCCGGACAGTTTCGAGAAGCGCCGAGCCTGGATGTGATCAATTCTCTGTAGCCGCTCAGCCAGCGGCAGGCCCTTATCAAGATTCACGATTTACTCTCTCTCCTTCTTTTATAACTAACTCGAATATAGGGGTCCTATTGACCAACTATGATGCCTCCTGAGTGTTTCCAGGATGCAAACTCCTTACAGTTTTGGGAGATTTTGCAGAGTACCAGCCCAGAGTGGGGGCACTAGATGAACCAAACTGTCTCAGCAAAACCCGATACTATAACACGAGTCCCGATCCGGGTCTAGAGAAATTTTTCTCGATGTTATCTCTTTGAAGCCTGGGCTCGATATTTGCGACTTTACAAGGGGATCGGGTCCGCTGTCTGTGCGTTTACACACAAAACTTGCCAAAATTATTGCGACCTCCTGACGGTCTCGCGGGCTAATTGAGGCGGTTCGGATGGGAATTAATTGCGCTTACTGGGCGTCGATCACCCATGAAAGGGTTCAGGCAAGAGAAAGCGCCGACAGTGCCTCCAAGCCGGAGACACTACGCCGACGCCTAAACTTCCGCGAAAGGAACCAAGAGTATGCTGATTTGACTACTTTTTCGGCAGGACCGAGTCCTTCATCGCTTTGCCGACACGAAACTTCAGCGTTGTTTTCGCTGGGATTTGGATAGTTTCGCCCGTTGCGGGGTTACGGCCTTCACGCGCCTTCCGCTCAGAACGAACCAGCTTTCCAAAGCCTGGTAATACGAACTCGCCGCTTGTTTTTACCTCAGAAGTTGCCAGGTTCGAAAGATCTTCAAAAAGCTGCTTTACCTGGGCACGCTTCATTCCCGTCCGTTCCGCGAAGAAATTAATCACGTCAGACTGGGTCATGCGTTTCTTGCCTGTTGCCGTGCTGGTCGCCATGTGTGGTGTACCACCTCCAAAAAGTCAACAAAATGAGAAAACTGTCGGAGCCAGATATACCACAGACAACGCATAAAGTCTGCTTAAATCCGCACTTTTTCGGGCATTTTGCGAAAATAATTTTCCTGGACGAGGTTTTGGGTGACTCGCTTTACTGGACATCCAGCGTAGCAATGACGTCTGGCACCGCATGCGCTCGTCCGGGTGGCGAGGCCTGGGCATTCAAGTATGGCCGCTCCGCGAACCAGAAGAAAACATACGCAAATGCCACACATGCAGGGGTTGTGAGCAGGAAAGCCGTGGCTAGTTGGGAAAAACCGAGGAACCCAAAGTGGTATGACTCCATAACCACGAGTTCATGAGTCAGATAGAGAGAGTATGAAAACAGGCCAATAACAGCCAGTCCCTTGATCAGGACCGGTATCCGGAACGCGGCGCGCCACCGACTTTCCGACAGTACGAAGCGATTCAAAAGAATGAAAAAGCCCATTCCCCAGAGCGGATGAAGAAATAGCCAGAGAACATCGTGCAAAGGCTTGTTGAATTCCTCGACTCTTGGTAGCAGGAAGGTCAGTCCCACCGAAGCAGCCAGGAATACCAGAGCCAGCCTGCCGCGATATAGCCATCGCGGAAGCTTGACCAGACCAAACATGGCCTCGACACCGACAGCGCCCAAGGCCCAGGTGAACCAGTGAGAGGCAGCGCCCTCGGATATTGGAATGTCCAGTTTGTATCGTTCGCGAATCGCCAGGCACAGAATGAACCAAAGCACTCTGGCCCCCAGGCAAGCTATCAATGTCCTTTGCCAGCCCCAACGTTTACGCAAGAAGAGAAGCAGGAAGTAGGCGAGGTAGAGTTGTTCTTCGATCGCCAACGTCCAAAAAACGCCATTGATGCTATAGACGGTGTGAGAGTCCAGGTTGTGAAGCATGAGGAGATGCGACACCACATCCCAAACGTAAAAGGGCGTTAGTTGGAATTTCGTTGTAAAGGCCGCTATGCCCAGATAAAGGATCAGAGCGATGAGGTACGGAGGATACAGCCTCCGGAATCGTCGCTTCCAAAATGCTGTGAAGCCGACCGGTGATTTGTTTTCGGCCTGCGCTTTAGCCCTGGAAAGGTGAATGCAGAAGCCAGAGATAACAAAGAAGAGGAAAACACCGACATAACCAAACCGGATCATCGGCAGTACTGGTATGACAATCCAATTAAGAATCCTTGGTCCAAACCGGTAGCCGGGTCCCACTGTGTGATAGAGGACGACCCCCAGAGCCGCCGCGCCGCGCAAAGCATCGACACTGCGGAGGCGACTGAATCGCGAAGAGCTAGCCGCTTCTATCTGAGCTGACACTGTTTTCCGCCGGAAGATCTTCGAAGGTCAAGAAGGTTGCAAAAACGGCCACCGGAAGCGGCGGCCGTCGAGGAATCCTAACTTGCGTTTGGTCGGGGCGAGAGGATTCGAACCTCCGACCTCTCGGTCCCAAACCGAGCGCACTACCAGGCTGTGCTACGCCCCGTACTTATCTGCATGTTTACAATCGACTCTTTAGCAGACCGGACATTCTAGCCATCGCTTCAGCGTGCGGTCAAGGTTAGCAGGAACTCACGTGCAGCCAACAACGCGCGCGCGCGATGACTGATTTGATTCTTGATCTCTGATCTTAACTCCCCGAAGCTCTTATCATAGCCGTTCGGAACAAAGACTGGATCGTATCCAAAACCCCCGGATCCGCGGGCCACGAAATCAATTCGTCCATCGCAGACGCCGACTGAGACGTTGACGATTTGTCCTTTGCAGTTAGCGATCGCCACGGCTGAAACGAATCGCGCGGATCGTTTTTCCGCGGGAACATTTGATAGTTCGGTTAGCAGTTTTGTCGTGCGCTCAGCGTTCGTGACGCCTTCGCCGGCATAGCGAGCGGACAGGATTCCCGGAGCTCCGCCCAGCGCATCAACTTCCAAACCGGAATCGTCCGCCAATGTCAGAAGGCCGGTTTGAGTTGAGTACCCAGCCGCTTTCAAACACGCGTTTTCAGAGAAGCTGTAGCCCGTCTCGGTAACCGATTCTGTATTTGGAAAGTCGCATAAACCGTAAAGCTGAAACGACAAGCCGGCGAGCAACTGCCGGAGTTCTTTAAGTTTTCCTTCGTTTTGCGTGGCCACGAGCAGGGAATGTGGAGTATTCACTTGGCTGTCTCCGGAGTCAGCGTAACCAGCAGCGATCCAAACAGGCCGAACGAGGAGCGCGAGGTCCACTCAAGACCGGCGTCTTTTAGCATCACGACACTGACTGCGTACGGTAAGGAACGCGAAGCTTCTTCAATCGCAGTCGCACCGGTCGAAAAAGCAGATCGTTCGTGCTCAGAAAAAACTTCGACAAAGGAAATAGCCGCATGCTGATCGCTGACAAAGGTGAGGACGCTGATCGGCAGAGAGGTGTCGACCAGGCGTTGCGACTTTCGAAATGCATCGGTGGAAGTCAACGATTGAGCTTTCGCCTGGAGACAGCGACGAACTGCTTCAGCCGGCCCGATTAGAAAATGGTTGTCGGCAAAGCTCACTGACCAGTTATCGGTGCTTGAAAGCAGCAGTTCAAAGTCGCCAACAGTCTCTGTCCTTGGTTTGGGACCCAATCGTTGTTGCACCAGCTTGCGCAGACCCTGCCGATCAAACGCCTCTGTGAACAGAACCGCAGGCGAGTTTTCTTCCAGGCGAATTGTTTGAATCCGTGTCCCGACGGAGTGAACAAAAACTTCCGCGTCTTCAACTCCATAAGGTTTGAGAATTCCGCGTAGAACGGGTCGCGCTGCAATGGCACCGATAAGATCGGCATGAGATGCAATGATCGCATTCAAGTCGCGCCAAACGCCTTCGAGATCACGAAAGTGATAAATCGAAACAGAATGCGCGTCGGCTGGGACGAAGGCAAGGTCGTTCAGCGACAGCTTATCTTCCGGAACGAAGGTGCCGCGCAGTTTATCGGCGACGCCTTGTGACAGTGTAATTGAGCTGCGGTCCTCAACCATGCCGTCCACAAACTTCGAACTCCAGCCCAATCCGTCGATTAGACTTCCCAGCGTGTCAGAAAAAATCTGAGAGGCGGTGATGTCTTCCGGTTTTGAAGCTCCTCGAAGCGCGAACGCTTGCAGCAACGCTTTCACTCCGGGCTTGGAGATAAAGCCAAAGACCCCAGCGTGCGGCGCGTCCAGTCGCTTGCGCAAATCATCGAGTTGTTTCTCACCAGAAAGTGCGGCGCGTTTTCCCTGTCGGGCTTCAAGGCAATGCAGAACCGACGAGTCATCATTACCGACGATCGCAACGGTGTCCTCGAACGCCGCTACGATATGCCGGGAGCCATCAGCAGATGACCATTCACTCAGATCGACGCCGGCAACCTGCTTACGCGATAACACCGGCTGTCCATAAACGCGCTGGGCCAAATCGTCGATGTAACGCTCGAGTGTTGGTCGCATTCGTCTCTGCGAAGTATGGGTTTCTATGACCAGAGTAGCGAGTGGTTTGATGGTGAGCGTGGGGCCTGACTGATTGGCTTCGGCGCCGCTGAATACGATCGCAACCTGCGAACGGGCCATCAGAATCGCTTCAACCGAACCAATTCCAGTCCATCGCGCCAGCCGTATGAGCCAGCGATTTGGCAGCAGGCTCGAAGGTGCGCCAACTGGACCAGCCAGAGCGTTCCAAGCCTGCGTCCCTTCGATACCCTGGGCCGTAGAGGGCAGATCGTTTACCTCGACGAATGCAAGACAGTCTGCCGGCGCGTACGTTGCCATATCCGTACGCACTAAACGATTCCAGAAAAGCCAGACGACCACGAACGCAGCCAAGAGCAGCACGGTAAGAAGAGTTTTTGCGCGAAGAGTTTTAAGCAATGCTCGCATCCTAAACTGTGTGGTGGCAGCTAGCAAATCTGAGCGTGACCTTCATCGCTTCCCACCGCAAGATCTCCCACAAAGTTTCAAGCTAACGGTGCCCGAAGTGAAGGTTGAGGTTCGAGTCGGCGAAGTCTCCCTAGCAATAAAACTCGGCCTTCCTCTCGGCGATATGTGGCTAAAGTCCCCTTATTTCGATAAATAATTGCAGTTAAACTGCGTAAAATTCTGTTGACAGCGTTTGCCTCGTAGTGTAGCCTTGAATCCGGCGGTAGAGCCACGGCTCTTTCCTGTGTGGTGTCCGGTTCTTTTCAACCTCTACCGCGTCCGCTGATGGCGGCCAACCCGCCGAGTGCCCCGCCCTTCGCCAGAAAGCGAAGTCTTCAAAACTTACTGTGAAAAAACAAATGAAGAATTCAAGCTATTCCAGCCGGATCAGATTAGTGCGCGCGGGCCTGTCCCGTGCTCGTCGTGCCCGCGCCCGTGTGCGTCGACAACGCCTGCTGATGTTCAAGATTGCGAGGAGCCATTGATGATGTGGAAACGTGGTAACAAGAGCATGGTCGGCGTTGATATCGGATCGAGTTCCGTCAAAGCCGTCGAACTGCAAGGCAAGAACGGTGACTTCCAACTCGTAAGCCTGGGCTATGAGGCCCTGGCGGCTGATTCGGTTGTCGACGGACAGATAATGGAGCTGAACACAGTCTCCACTGCCATTGCAAATATTTTCACCGAGCACAAGATCAAAACATTGAAGGTCGCCGCCGGGGTGAACGGACACTCCGTCATCGTCAAAAACATCGTGCTGCCGCAGATGACGGGAGACGAACTTCAGGAATCGTTCGCCTGGCATGCCGAAGAACATATTCCTTTCGATATCTCAGACGTCAATCTCGACTATCACGTGACCGGGAGTACGCCCGATGCGATTCACGTGCTTCTGGCCGCTTGCAAACGCGACAAGATTGCGAATCTGAAGCAGACGATTCAGTTGGCCGGCAAACAGCCTTCGGTAATCGATGTTGATGCGTTCGCACTCCAGAATTGTTACGAGCTGAACTACGAACCTCAGCCCGGACAGGTTGTGGCCCTGCTCAATATTGGGGCGTCGACCACCAACATAAACATCTTGAATGGAGAGCGTTCGGTCTTTACCCGGGATGCCAGCTTCGGTGGTAACCAATACACGTCGCTGTTGCAAAAGGAGCTCGGGCTGAATTTCGATCAGGCCGAACAGGTAAAACGAGGAATGCCTTTGCCGGAAGGCGTCGAGCCGCGGGAGATTGCTCCCATCCTCGACACAGTCTCTGACATTCTCGCGCTTGAGATTCAGAAGACCATGGATTTCTTCCGCGCGACTGTCGAAGATGGCGAGTCGGCGGTGCAGAAGATTCTGATTTCGGGCGGAGGATCGAAACTCAGCGGCCTGGTGGAGTTCCTCGCGCGGCAATTCGAAATTCCCGTCGAAGTCTTCAATCCGTTCCGAAAAATTCGCATCGACTCGCGTGGGTTTGACCCTGAGTACATGCGCGAGATCGTGCCGGAAATGGCCATCGCGGTCGGACTGGCGCTGAGAGGAGTTGACGCCCGGTGATCAAAATAAACCTTCTAGAATCGGTTACTGACCGGACCGCGGGTGTTGCGTTTGTCGAGGACAAGGTCTCAAGCACGCGCACGCAAACATTCTTACTGGCACTGACGGTGATGGCGCTGCTCGTCCTGGGCGTAGGCTATGACTATGTCAGCGCGAATGCGCAGCACGAAACTGCCACCAAAGAACTTGAAAAACAAAAACGCATTAATGAACAGATGAATGCCGTCAAGCATGAGCAGGCGGATCTGGAGAAGAAGATCGCGGACATAAGTTTTCGCGTTGACGCAATTCAGAAGCTTCGCTCTTCGCAGCAGGGACCTGGTGCTTTGCTTGCCGAAATCAAAGCCCGCTTTGATAGTGTCCCCGGCCTCTATCTAAGCAGCGTCGAGCAGAAGGATGCCGAAGTGGTCATCAAGGGTGAATCACCCAACGAAGCGTCGGTAACACGCTTTGGTCAGAGCATGGAGTTCTCTTCGGGGATGTTCACTAACCTGAACATTGAGACGAAGAGAGAAGTACCAGCGTCCTTCGTACAACCGCCAGTCGCCGCCAAGGCGGGCTCCAGGGACGAGCCTGTGAATCCCAACTTAACAGTGTCTGCGCCGCCCGCACCCGAGGTGGTGAGCTTTACCATCAAGTGCAACTACGCGCGCCCAGCTGCGCAGCAGAACGATCAGGCGAAGCCGGCTCCAACTAATAACGTTGCCAAGAACTAATAGTCGCGTTCACCATCCTCGAACAGCGACAGGAAAAAATCATGAGCATTGGAAACATAAATAACCTTCCCTGGTACGCGCGGCTGGGCATGTTCACACTAATTGCGCTGACCGTGTACGGCGGCTTCTGGTATTTCGTTACCAGCGGCACGCGCAAAGATACCAAGGGTTTGCAGGACCAGATTAGCGTGCTCCAGAAAGCCAACGCCGAAGCCCAGATTGCTTCGCAGAGACTCAACGAGTTCCGCACTGCTTATAAGAACAAGCAGGAAGAGCTCGAAGAGTTGCGTGCTCTGCTGCCCGAGCAGCGCGAACTAACCAAGGTGCTGGAAGGGATTCAGGACCGGGCCCGCACAACCGGACTGTCGCTGCGAAAGTTCGCGCCGAAGGATGATGTGCAACAGGATTTCTATAGCGGCAAACGGATTGACGTATCGGTACAGAGTAGTTTCGCCAGCCTGCGCGCCTTCTTTGATCAGATGGCCCACTACCAGCGAATCGTTTCGATTACAAACTTTGAACTCAAGCAGATGGACAAGCAGGCTTCCAACAAAACGATCGAGGCCCGTTTCGATCTGACGGCCTACTACGTTTCCAGCGAAAAGCTACAGAAACAAAACGTGGCTGCTCCGAATGCAGCGCCGGGATCACCGGCCGCTGCCACGACGCAAGCCGTACAACAAGCTGCTGCCCCGGCCAAGTGACCTGAAACCAGACTGAAATTGTTTAGGGACAAAGATGATGAATTACAAAAACTCAATTGGTTATTTAGCTAACGCGGCAGTAATTCTCTCCGCGATTGGTTTCACCGCGATGACCGCGACGGCGCAGGACACAACGCCGGCGAAAAAGCCAGTCGTGACTGAGAGGACCTCGGGACGAGACCCTTTCAAGAAGTATGTTCCCATGGTCAAAGCAGGCAAGCCGGCACCGACGAGGCTGGAAGCCCCGCCGATTCAGGTCCGCATCGATCGCTATCGCGCGCAGAAGTCAGCCGCGGCCGCCGCTCACGTGACTCCGCCAAAGCCGACCTCGGTCTTGTTGTTGAATGAAATGCAGGTGACCGGCATCTTTCGCACGCCGCGTGGTTTTGCGGCAATGGTAGAAGCGACGCCGATCAAACTCTCCTACGTAATCTATCCTGGCGAAAGCTTTTTCGACGGCCAACTCGTGGCTATCGAGGAATCTCGCCTGGTATTTCGTCGCGACATAGTCTGGACCGACGGACGTCGTGAAAAGACTGTTGAGACAAAACCTTTGCGCACGCCGAACCCCGTGGAAGCCATGACTTCCGCCAAAGCGGCGCCTGCCAATGCTCCGGCCCTCGAGTCTGAAAAGCCAGCCGTGCCGGCAAAGCAATAGCGAAATGGATTTCTGGCCCGAACGTCACGCGAAATACGTTTGCGGGCGTAAGGCCTGACGAAGTGAACAAGGTGCGAAGATAGCTTTGTTCACCCTTGACAATACGACTGAACGGTCGCGTAGTGCGGCGCGCGCTTGAATGTTCGTTGTTCAGGCATTTCGAGCGAGCGCGTGGCGGAGAGTTCAGCCAATCCCCTGAGGAGGGAATAATGCCTAAGCAGTCCCCTAAGAATGTCGCCATCAGAACATGCGCCCTCGCGTGTGTTGCCGGCTTGTTACTCAATTCTTTCGCCATTGCCAGTGGTGCAGTCGCCCGCCGGGTGACTGAGTCCTCGAGGACTGCCACGGCATTGTCGACGGAACAGAATCCAGCGCCGTCACCGACTCCGGCTAAGTCCGGAATGTCGCCGGCGAAGGACAACATGGCGACCCAGTCCGATCAGGGACGTCGCTATGGCCAGTCCGGATTTGTGGGCGAGCCGATTAATCTGAACGTGGTGAACGCCGACGTCCGCGACATCCTGAATTACATCACGGAGCAGTACGGCATTAACTTTGTCATCGATGGTTCAGTGGGCGCAGTCCCAGTGACCGTTAACGTTCAGGACGTGCCGTGGAACCTCGCTCTCGAAATGATTCTGCGATCCAACAGGTTAGGTGCGCAGGTTAACGGAAACATCCTCCGCATCGCCACCGTCGATTCGCTGGCGAAGGAAGCCGAGACCGAAAAAGTCATTAACGAGGCCAGACTCGAGAACACTCAACTGGTAACTGAATTCCTTCGTTTGAACTATGCCCGCGCCACTGGTGTGCTTTCGCAAGCCGGCGGATCCTCGGGCAACTTTGCCGGCGGCGTCAGCTCTGGTGTCCCGAGTTCCGGCGGGGCTGCTTCCGCAGCGGCTACAGGTGGAACCGATCAGGGAATTCTTCCCGTCATCCAGCGCCGGCTGTCTCGTCGTGGCAGCGTCGAAGTAGATGGACGCAGCAACACGCTCATCATCACTGATGTCAAAGAGAATATTGACGCCATTCGTCAACTGGTAACGCTTTTGGATCAGCCCGAGCCGCAGGTAGAAATCGAAACGCGGATCGTGATCGCTACGCGAAGCTTCAGCCGCGATCTTGGCGTGCAGCTTAATGCTCTGGCCATCAATACCGGCACCGGCGGCACAGCGGGACTGGCAACCGCTCCGGGTACGCCCTTAGTCGGAGGAGCAAACACAATCGGTCTCAGACCGCCAGGCATTCCGCAGGGGATTCTTAATCCCTCGGGAGCCCTTGGCGCCAATCTTCCTAATACGGTTATCGGGCTCACGACCGGCATCATCGGCACGGCGCAGATCAGCGCGTTGATCACAGCGGCCGAAAGCCGGGGCACCGCGCGAATCGTGGCCACGCCGCGGGTGACCGCTTTGAACAATCGCCGGGCCGAGATTTCCAGCGGTCAACAAATCCCTGTGACCACGCCGCAAACCGGTGCTGGTGGAGCCGGCGGTGTGCTGGTGTTCACTACGACGTTCGTGTCAGTTCCGCTGCGCCTCGAAGTCACGCCGCAGATTACCGATGCGGGCACAGTCGTCCTGCATGTCATCGCTGAAAACAACAGCGTCAACACGGCGATCGCGATCAACGGAACGCCGGGCATTGACACGCAGAGAATGGAAACTGAAGTGCTGGTGCCCAACGGCGGCACCACCGTTGTGGGCGGTGTCCTCGGTGACAATGACACAGAGACCCAGAATCGCACGCCTGGCGTCGCCAGCCTGCCGATCATTGGCAATCTCTTCAAGCGCAAAGGCGTAACGCGCCAGTCGAGCGAGATTCTGTTCTTTATTACGCCGCGCATCTACCGGCCGGACTATAACGGTCAGCCTACTTCACCGGTTGTTGGTAATGGCACCGGAAACCGTTCGGTGACAATCCCCCAACCAGTGCCGATGGGTAACCCGCAGAGCAACACGCCGACGCCGACGCAATTGCAGCAACAGCAGAGTCAGCCACAGCAAAATCCGCAGACGATGACTCCGCCGGTAGCTCCGGGAGCAAGCACTAGACCCGGCTCCGGTACGCGTCCGTAGTTTCCGAAAGCAGCACAGACTTCAGTCTGTGTTACTGTTCTAAGAGCAATGTTCAAATCAGCTCTGCAAACCATCGTCGAGAAAACCGACGGCAGCCTCGGCGCCCTGATCATGGGCGCCGATGGCTTGTCGGTCGAAAAGTTTTTTACTGACGAGGGCGTCGAAGCCAACCTGGATGTGGCCGCGGCAGAATTCACTTCATTGGTACGCAATGCCACCCGCTCGGGGCACGATCTGGATCTCGGCGACCTGCGCGAGTTGGTAGTGACTTTAGGTAGCGTCACCCTGGTGATGCGACTCTTCAACAAAGACTACTTCGCGGTACTGGCGTTAAGGCCCGACGGCAACCTCGGCCGCGGACGATATGAATTGAGAAAAGCTGAGTTAGTCCTGGCAAGAGAATTCGCAGTGTAAGTCAAGCGACATCCCTGTTCGCAGTGAAGGGCGCGCTAACAATCAAACGTGAAGATCGAGGCTCCTGATTTTGGTGAGCCTTTTTTGTTTTCGATGTACGAGTCTGCCGATCTGAGCGAGGACGGAGCTTTGAGGTTCTGCGCATGCGGTTCTGAGGTCAATCGCTTGCATTGAAGACGGAAGGACTGTTGATAGTCCTACGTTTCACGGGTTTTGCTAAGGACATTGCGGTTGGGATCGGGCCGGGCCAGAAAACCTTGACAGAAAGGCCGCCCTTGGATAGATTGCGCACGCTCGTTCCTTAATCCCGGTATGCTGAATTGGCCAGGGGCGACCGCCGCTGGTCACACAACGAATGGGAGGATCTGAAATGAACATGCGGATTGTGCTAGCGGTTTGGTGCGTAATTGTCGGTGGAATGATGTTTATCTTCGAGAACGGGAAAATCATTAAGATTTGCATTGCGTGTAACGGAACGCTTTTCCTGGCATTAGGGGTGATTTCAATAGTGCTTGGGGCGATTGGGATTGTTGGCGGGCTCAAAGGTCAGGCTGCTGGCCGGTAGTTAAGTATCCAGACGGGTCTGTTGCGACCAGCCAATTCCTTCGCGAGTTTATCAAATACATTTTCTCCTGCGCTCGCCCTTCTGGCGCTGACGGGCAGAGGCTTGTGCGTCAGCAGTTTTGTCTAAAGTTGCGACGACTCAGATCGTCCCGAACGTCAAGCGTAATTTCAGGCTTTGAGTGCCGGTCGGGGATGCTTGCGGCGTTGGCCCAGGTATTTCATTTCAGGTCTTCAACGTGAAAAACCTGACGCTTCACCCCGTCCCCGACGGCATCTTCACACCGGCCATGCCGCGCAGAATAATTCTTTGTCTGCGCGCGACTCTTTTGGGATTTACTTGTGGGTTAAAGACTGTGCGTGGGTTGGGAATCATCGCGGAGAGGAACGCGGCTTCGCGCGCATTCAGGTTGGCCGCCGCTTTGTGAAAGTAGTATTGCGACGCGGCTTCCGCGCCGTAGATGCCATCGCCCCACTCGATCACGTTGAGATAGATTTCCAGGATGCGCGGCTTTGAGAGACTACGTTCCATGAAATAAGTGATGATGGCTTCCTGGCCCTTGCGCATGAACGAGCGCTCGCTCGAGAGATAGAGGTTCTTGGCGAGTTGCTGCGAGATGGTCGAAGCACCGCGTTTGAAGTCAGGCATGTTCGGCAGCCACGAATCGTTTTCACCTTCCTGCTTTGCTTCCTTCTCAGCTTCCTTCTGCGCCTGATCGTAAGCTTTCTGAATCGCTTCGTAATCAAATCCGTGATGCGTCGCAAAGTTTGTGTCTTCACCGGCGAGTACTGCCCTTTGAAGTTGTGGGGAAATCTTTGCGAGCGGCATCCAGATTTGCACCCGCCGAGGTTCTTTACCATTAGCGCGGGCCTCTCGCATACGCACTTCGATCATTGAAGTCGTGGCCGGATTCTGATCGCGCAGACCGGACACGCGGGGCAGGGTCGCAGCTTCGAAGACGAGCCCGCCCAGAAAGATGCCGCTAACCGCATAAACCGTGTATCTGATGCTCCGCCACATGAGATCAGATGTTAGAGGGATCGGCTGCAAAGGGCAAAGTCCGAACCGCCTGCGGTAGCGGGCGGTTGAACTGGGACTATCAACAACAAGTCGGATCGAACGCCCTTGTTTAGGGAGCGGCTGGGTTCTTCGCCAGATCAACCGCCCGCTACCGTAGCGGTTCGGACTAACTGAAATATCGGCGCTTTTCGTCCTTTTCCTTAATTATTGGATGTAGAGCCGATTCACCAGGAGATCGAAGAATGACCGTCCGCGCCCCCGCAGCCTTTCTGACTATTCTGCTTTCATTGGTTTTGGCCACCGCGCTCTGCGCGCAAACACCTCAGCCACGCACTGCACCGGTGCTGCGTTCAGGCGGTACCTATTCAAACAATCAAAAGGAATCGACAAAGCCGACCGACGGATCCAACGAGGTCGATGAAGGCAGTGTCGTGCGCGTGAGCACCAGTCTGATTGCGGTGCCCGCGGTGGTTATGGATCGCAACGGGCGCTACATTCCCAATCTCAAGAAAGAAGACTTCCGGATCTTTGAAGACGGCGTCGAACAGAGGGTCGCGTACTTCGCTTCGGTTGAGAGACCATTCACCGTAGCTCTGATGTTGGATGTCAGCGGTTCGACCCAGTCACAGCTTTCACAAATCAGAGAAGCAGCGAACACTTTTGTCAGCCATCTGCGGGCTAACGATCGCTTGATGGCCATTACCTTCGATGGACAGATTCATGTTCTGAGCGAAGCCGAAGACGTCAGCACAATTCGCCGAACGAGGCTCCACATTCCCGCGGTCACCGACGGGACCGTGCTGTACGATGCAGTTGATCTCGCTTTGAAGCGGATGGCCCAGATTCCCGGACGCAAGGCGATCGTGCTGATGACCGACGGCGTCGACCAGAACAGCGTCGCTACTCTCAAGAGTACCGTAAGTGAAATCGCTGAACAGGACGTGCTGTTCTACACCGTGCAATACAACACCCTGCCACAACTGCCGCAGCGGCTCAGCCAAATCAAGAATGAAAAGGCACGACGCAAGATCCAGGAAAGGTTGATGAAGGGTTATGCGCTTAGCGAGCCTTACCTGCGCACGCTGGCGGAAAAAACCGGCGGCCGTTTTTATAAGGCTGACGATCTCAGCGACGTGGGACCGGCGTTTGAAGCGATTACTTCAGAACTCGGGGTGCAATACAGCCTGGGCTATTATCCGAAGCAGAACTCAGGCGCTGGCGGTGAACGCGGGATTAAGGTTCGCGTGCGCTATTCGAATCTGGTTGTGCGCGCGCGGGATAGTTACACGACGACTCCGAACATCGCGCGGCAGGGTGGTAACTAAAATTTGATAAGCGATAAGCAGCGGGGGCGAGCCCACCTTCCTAGCCGCGAGGTTGTCCAACTCGAATTGTTGATTCCTGGTTGAAAGGCTTTCAAGGTCGCTCTACCAAATCAATGTGAGAGTCTCTTAGGTCAGGAAGGCGGGCTTACCCCCGCTGCTTTTCATTGCTTTGGTCTGTAGTGGGAAGTTCGGGAAAGCAAAATCACAGACTGACGTTTATGCTACTTCAACGTCGGCGTTGTCGCGGATCCAGATACTCCCGTAACCCATCACCAAGAAAATTGAATGCCAGCACAGTAAGCGCGATGGCAAGGCCAGGGAAGATCAAAGCGTGCGGCGCCGCTTGCAGCGTTGAGAGATCGCGAGCCTCTTCGATCATTACTCCCCATGAAGGCGCCGGAGGCGGCACGCCCAAACCCAGGAACGAAAGCGAGGCTTCCGACAAGACCGCGCCGGCCATGCCCAAACTCGCCTGCACGATCAGCGGTTGAATTGCGTTGGGCAGGATGTGTGTGAACAGGATCCGAAAATCACCGGCGCCGAGCGCGCGGGCCGCCTGAACAAAATCGTACTCGCGCACTTTCAAAACCTGCGCGCGAATCAGCCGCGCGTATCCGACCCAGCCGATAATGCAGAGCGCAAAGATCAGTTTGTTGAGACCGGCGCCAAGAAAAGCCACTAGAGCAATCGCCAGCAGCAATCCGGGAAACGCCAGGAACACGTTGAAGAGATAGCCGGACAGAATTCGATCTACCCAGCCGCTGTAATAACCTGCGATAGCGCCGATGGTCGTGCCCACCACAGCTGAAACTGTGACCACGACGATGCCGACCTCAAGCGAAATGCGGGCTCCAAAGACTACGCGAGAAAAGATATCGCGTCCGGTTGAATCTGTGCCGAACCAATGCGCCGCCGAAGGTGGCATGTAGCGCATGGCAAGGTCGGTCGCGCCCACGTCCTGGGTCGCTATCCACGGAGCAAAGATCGCCACCACGATAAAGATAGCGACGATCGCAAGACCGATGATGGCGAGACGACTCACGAAACTCTAATCCTCGGATCCAGCCAACGATAAATCATATCCGTCAGCGTGTTCGCAATAATGTAGGTGGTGCTGATCGCGAGCACGCAGCCCTGGACCACGCTGTAGTCGCGTTTGCCGATTCCGTCTTCGACCAACAACAAACCCAGACCGGGCCAACCGAAAATCTTCTCGGTGATGATCGCTCCCGCCAAAAGCACGCCCAGTTGCAGGCCGAGCACCGTGACCACCGGAATCAGTCCGTTCTTCAAGACGTGCTTGTATACGACGGTCCTTTCGCTAAGTCCTTTCGCGCGTGCCGTGCGCACATAACCTTCATTCAGCTCTTCGATCACCGACGAGCGCACCATCCGCGTCAGGATCGCGGAGAGCGCCGCGCCCAGCGTGAATGCCGGCAGAATGATGTCGTTCCAATCGAAGCGTCCAGAAGGAGATAGCCAGCCGAGTTTTACGGCGAACAGATAAACCAGCATTGGACCAATGACAAAACTGGGCAGACTGATTCCGACCAGCGCGATGACAGAAAGAAAATTGTCGATCCAGGTGCCGCGGTTCTTGCCGGCGATCACGCCCAGAGGAATCGCTATGGCCACGGCGATCAGCATGGCCGCGACCGCCAGTTCGATCGTCGCGGGATATCGCTCGATGATCAGGTCAATAACGGGCCGGTCGGTGCGAAACGAACTTCCCAGATCGCCGTGAAGAATTCCGACCCAATAATCGGTGTAACGATTATCGTAGCCATACCAGCGAAAATGTCGCCGCCCGCCATCGTCCCTGGGAAACCCGAAAAAAAAGGGTGGCCGATCTAATCCATGCCTGGCCCTGAACTGAGCTAACTGTTCGGCCGTCGCCTGATCTCCCAAAACGGCCGCGGCAGGATCGCCCGGCACCAGCTCAATCAGGATCGTCACCAACGAGACCACTGTCCACACGACCAGGATCAGAAAGCCAACGCGGCGTAAGAATCCAAACAGTTTGCGTTTCATCTCGGGGATGCGAATTCTGTTGGTCTTGTTCAGAGTTCAAACTTTAGTTTGTGATTTTGACAGGAAGCAAGCTAAAGCTTGAACTCTGAACCGGCGCCGATAGTATCAGATTGGCGGGAAGCGGGGCTATTGGATTGCGGTGTGCGAATGCAGCGCGTGATTTCAGGAGAACGCGCAGGATGCGCGCGAACCGCCCACAGGATGTCGGCGCTCCAAAAGAAGTCGTCCACAAAAAAAACGTAGCCGCGCGGGGACTCGCCTTTTCCGATTGAGCCTGGCCCCGACAACCATGCCTTCCTCAGTCAAACGAGTCCCGCGGACTACGCTGTTTGGTCGCTACCCGAAGGCCGCAACCAATCTTGGAGTGGCACAGACTTCAGCCTGTGGAATCACGACATCACAGACTGAAGTCTGTGCCACTAAGCTCGCCGGCCGGTGTGCAGTGCTGCTACACCGCCGGTCAAATTTTCAAATCCCACATCGGCAAAACCCGCCGCGCTCATTATTCCCGAGAGCGCTTCCTGATCGGGAAAACGCGAGACCGAGTCAGGAAGATATTCATAAGCACTGCGTGACCCGCTAATCATGCCGCCGATTCGCGGTAACAAGCGCGTGCAATATGCCGCTGCCAACGAACGAAACCCCGGCACAACCGGCTTGGAAAATTCCAAAATCGCTGCCCAGCCGTTTGGCTTCAAGACCCTGCGCAGTTCGCCGAGACCCTGCTCGACGCTCGACAGGTTGCGTAGGCCAAAAGCAATTGTGACCGCGTCAAACACTTCATCGGTAAAGGGAAGCCGCAAGGCGTCTCCCTCGACGAAAGCGATCCGCGGTTCCTTCCGAGCCGCGCGTTCAAGCATCGGCCGGCAAAAGTCTACGCCGGTAACTCGCGTGCCGATATTTTCAAATAACGCAATACTCAAATCGCCGGTGCCACAGGCGATGTCCAGCACCCGGGCGTCGCTCGACAGAAGCGGCCTCAGTTTCTCGACTACGCTTCGCCGCCAGCGTTTGTCGATATTCGCCGACAGCAGGTGATTCAGCAGATCATATCGCGGTGAAATCCGCGCGAACATATCGCGCACCCGCCGAGCATGGGCTTCTGCCGTAATTTTCTTGCCAGAATCAGTTAAACCCATAGAGGTAGAGGAATGGTTGCAAGTCGCTTGCGATAGGTTTGTAACTCTATCAGGGCTTCTTTGTTGGCACGGCGGGATCAGTGGTTCGGGCTTCCGGCTTCGCACCGCGCACTTCGCCGGCCGCGCCCAGGGTGGACTTGAGTTGGTCCGCGTTTCCAACCGCGATCGTTGCTGCCGCAGCGTCTATGAAGAGTCTGGCCGCGACGCGTTGCATGTCCGCCAATACCAAACCCCGGAGTTGAGTCGCTGCGGGTTGCATCTTGTAAATCTCCATCGTCAGCCAATTGTCGGCATTCGCTTCCATTAAGGAGTCTTGAGAACTCTGCCGGGATAGCGTCGACAACATTTCCGTGCGAGCGCGTTCGAACTCATCAGCAGTCGGTCCGGTTCGCGCCAGCGATTTCATTATTTCCTTTGCGCTGGATACAGTTTTCGAAGCTGACCCGCTCGGAACCGATGCGCCCACCACAAACATACCTGGTAAATCGTGAGCTTCATGGCGGGCGAAAGCTGTCGAAAGCTCGCTTGAGTTTGCGCGCAGGCGATCGCGCACGATCAGTGCCAGTACCGAGGCCGCCTCGGCATCGCGATCTGATCGGGCCAACCCGCGGACAGCTATGCGGATCTCAGCGGCGGCGGCGCCGGGTTGATCAATGACAAGAATCCGAGGATCCGGCGGGTTTGGCTGACGGAAGGTTGCCGGAACTGTTCGAGTGCTTTTCTGCCACGGCCCAAGCAATTGCCGCAGCGCCCGCATGACCCGTAATCTATCAACACCACCAATCACAACTATCGTGGCCTCGTTGGCGTTCAGGAAACGCTCACGGGCCAGCATCAGATCCGGGCGATCAACTCTCGAGACGCTCTCAACTGTTCCGGCTGGCGGATGTCCATAAGGGTAGGCGCCAAACAGGCGCAAGGCGACTTCCCGATCGGCAATTTCTGGAGCTGAGTTAGATCGTTCGGATAGCTGCTTGAGCTTGTTCTCCCGAATCTTAACCACGTTATCAGGTGTGATTTGCGGAGTCACCAGCGCGCCGTGGAGAAAATCGACTATGCGTTCCAGCTCACCCGCTCTGCCGGAGATGGTGACGTCGATTGCATCGTGATTGGTTGAGACATCAAGTCGCCCGCCGAGCTGTTCAGATACATATTCGCGGGTTACCGGATCGGGAAACAGCACGTCGCCCAAAAGCGCCATCGTGCCGCCTTTGCCGGCCAGGTCGAACGCGGCCCCGCTCTCAATCCGTAACTTAATGAACACATTCGGATCACCCGGCCGCTGCGAAAACAACACCGTCAGGCCGTTGAGAAGGTGTTCCCGAACCGGCTCAGGATAGGTTTGCGCACCGGCCCTCGGGCAAATAAGAGTAACCAGCAGGAGGCAAATCGAGTAATAAAAATAGGAGTGGCGGGTATTTCGATTAGTCATGTAGACGTGTCTCGGATCCTTCCAAGGCCCGTCGTAGCGCGTCATTCGTAGCAATTAACGACGTCGCCAGGTTGGAAGGCCTTTTTGGGATGCGGCGAAAAAGAGTTTAGATGCCGCGCAGAAACCCGTCAACCTCAAGAGGATTAGAGGCATCAAAGCCCCATGCCTGAGCGAACAAGTCCAAGGCTTCAGGGTGCTCTAACGGGACAAAACGATAGTATAATTGGCTCGTGCTGAAGAAAATCAGCCGGCGTCGGATTAATCTCCGTAACTTTTAGGCGATTAGAAGTAATTAACAGTAGGGAATCGGGTTCCTACAGGATCGAGCGCTTTGATTGGCAGAACAGGCGACAGACGAACGGCTGCTCGAACAGGCAGCGGACGGAAATACAGCAGCGTTTCAGATTCTGTATGAACGTTACCGCGATCCGATTTTCCGATTCGCTTATCGGATGTTGGGATCGGTCGAGGCCGCGGAAGACGTAGCCCACGATTGCTTTCTCAGTTTGATAAAAGAGCCGGGGCGGTTTGATTCCACCAGAGCTTCGCTTCGCACCTATCTCTATGGGGCGGCGCGGAACCAGGCGTCAAAACGGTACCAGAGAGTTGGCCGCGAGACGTCGATCGAGGAACTCGCCGGCGAACCGGGTAGCCCTCATCATCAGGGACCGATGGATCGAGTGCTCAATGACGAACTGGGAAATGAAATAGAGCGGGCGATAGCGAGTTTGCCGCCCTCGCAACGAGAGGCGCTGCTGCTTTTTGAATACGAAGATCTGTCTTTGGCTGAGATTGCAGCCATTGTCGGAGCGGATTCTAATACGGTGAAAGTTCGGTTGTTTAGGGCTCGCGAAAAGGTCCGCGCCAGACTCAATCGATATTTCCGAAACGGCCAGGGAACTGTTACAGTTAAGCGGGCGTGAGTGACGCAGGTCACGCGTCTGCATGAGACTAAAGTTTTTGCCATGAGTGATTTTGATTCCAAGTTCATGCAGGACGACGAACTGCGTAGTTTGCTTCGACAGTGGAGTCCTCCCGATGCTCCCGGTTCTTTGGACCAGCGCGTCGCGGCTGCTTATCAACAGGCAATAAGCAACCCGGCGCAGCTATCGAATTCAGCACTTAATCCCCAGAGGGACAGCGAGGTAGTAACAATGAAATTCTGTGATACTTGCCAGGAAGAGTTCGCCGACAGATTTAGTTTCTGTCCAGTTGATGGCACACCGTTGAGCGCGGTGAAGGCGGCACCGGCATCGCCTGCGGCAAACGTTAGCGCGTCCGCTTCCGGGATCGGAAATTCCTATCCGGTAGCCGACACCACGACCTTCCAACGTCCGGCGCCGGCACCCCTCAAAGCCCCGGCGCCAACGATAGCTGCTCCCGCGGCGACCGCTAACGCGGGTATGGTCGGTGAGTACCACCTTACGATTCTGGAAGATCACGGCCTGGCGGCTCGACTCGCCGGTGAATTGGCTGGAGTCGCGCACAACTATCAACTGACTTGGCCTGAGTTCAAACGCGATCCGTTTGGTTTCGTCAAACGTTCGTTCCAGGGATATGGAAAGATGGCCGGCAGCTTTTTTGCCAAACGGGACGCGGTGATCGCGATCCTGATCTCGCTCGGCGCTATGGCCGTGATGGTGGGCGCAATCTACTTCATCGATCGTACGCAGGCGGCCGGTCCGTCGCGCAAGAGCATGATCGTTGTGGCCATAGTCGGCTTCATCGGACTGATTGGACTGTTTTCGGCCTCGCTTAGTCGTGAGCGCGGCGCTGCGGTGATGGGCGCGAAACCGTCCGACTCTCGCAACGTGCTGTCAGGGATCGTAGTTTCTTTAGCACTCCTTCTGATGGTGGTTGGCGGCCTTGTTTTCCTTGATAGGCGGCACGCGAAAGCGGCAGAGGCGGCCGCTGCTCAGGACGATCTTGAACTCACGCAAATGATTACCGACATTCCCAACGCGCAGCCTACTCCTGATGAAGGTACGGCGGGAATGGCCAAGGGTAATGGCGGCGGCAGCAAGCCGAAGCAAGAGAAAGCCGGCGGCGGCGGCGGCGGCGGCCGGGAAGAACAGACCCCGGCTTCATTTGGCAAGTTGCCGCAGGCTGATTTGCGAATTCCGCAGGTTGTGGCTCCCGATCCGCATCCGCCGGTGATTCGGAATCCGGCTTTGCCGATGCCCGCAACACTCGATGCGGATCCGGCGCTTTTTCCACCTGATACCCGGCAGCTTCAATATGGTGATCCGAAGTCGAAGTCAAACACACCATCATCTGGATCCGGCACCGGCAACGGAATCGGTAACGGTACTGGTGGTGGCGTAGGATCTGGTGAAGGCAGTGGCTATGGCCCAGGACGGGGCGGCAACACCGGCGGCGGAGATCGTCGCGAAGGCGGGGGCGGTCCCGGCGGTGGTGGCGGTGGTACTGACTATGGCCGGACCTTCCTGCCCAGAGAAGTCACCAGCAAAGCTCGAGTGCTGGAGAAACCGGAGCCGGCTTATACAGAGGCTGCCCGCAAGAACCAAATTACTGGTACGGTTACGATCAAGGCCATATTCTCAGCGTCCGGCCAAGTGACGAACATCGTCGCGATCTCACGCTTGCCAGATGGGTTGACGGAAAAAGCGATCGCGGCGGCGAGACAGATCAGATTTGTTCCCGCGACCAAGGATGGCCATCAAGTGTCGATGTACGTACAGTTGGAGTACAACTTCAATCTGTACTAACACGATGTTTGCAATTCAAAGCAAAGAGGCGAGCCGATGCTCGCCTCTTTTTTGGTGCGCCAGTTGTTAACTTGCAATACTCTCTAAAAACTTGCGTTAAATGCCCTCCGCCACGCGTCTAATTCTCTTCACGCCCTCCTGCAAGCGATCGATCGAAGTCGCGTAGGAAATGCGTATGAAGCCTTCGGCGCCGAAGCCCGAGCCATTCGTTACCACTGTTTGTTCCTTCTCGAGTAAGGCATTCGCAAAGTCACCAGAGGTCTGTAACTTTCCCTTGCAACATCCGCGCACATCAGGAAAAGCATAGAAGGCGCCTTCGGGTTGCGGGCAGCGCAGGCCGGGGATGTCGTTAAGAGCGCCGAGCAACCACTCGCGCCGCTGCGTGTATTCGGCGAGCATGGCGCCGACGGAATCCTGCGGCCCATTCAAAGCTTCAGTCGCAGCCGCCTGCGAGATTGAAGTCGCGTTACTGGTTGAATGGCCCTGCACCTTGAGCATCGCGCGCGTCCATTCCGCGTTCGCCAAAGAATAGCCGACGCGCCAGCCGGTCATCGCGTAAGTTTTCGAAAACGATCCCGCGATGCACAGACGGCGGCGCAACTCCGGCCGCATGGATGCGGCGCTGAAGACCTCTGCCGGCGGATAAACAAAGCGCAGGTAACATTCATCAGAGATGGCGTAGAGGTCATGCTCAGCCACGATCTCCATGATCTGCTTGAACTCCGCCGGCGGAATAACTCGGCCTGAAGGATTGCTGGGCGAGTTCAGAATAATCAGTCGCGTTTTGGGCGTAATCGCTCGGCGCACCATGTCGGCGGTCAGGACAAACTCGTTTTCTTCGGTCTCGATGAAAACTGATTTGCCGCGCGCGAAGGTAACTATTTCCGGGAAGGTAACCCAGTATGGTTTGGGCATCAGGACTTCGTCGCCCGGATTGATCAGGGAAACGACTGCATTGAAAACCGCTTGCTTGCCGCCGGCGGTGGCCATTACTTCGTTTCGTTCATAAGCGGCATTGAACTCTCGTTGATAGAACCCAATGATGGCTTGTTGTAATTCGCGAACGCCGGCCGTGGGCGTGTACTTCGTTTTGCCGGCGCGCATTGCTGCCGCTGCTGCGTCTTTGATGTTTTGCGGCGTATCAAAATCGGGTTCGCCCGCGCCAAGATCGACCACGTCGACTCCCGCCGCCCGCAGGGAATCCGCAGCCTGCATGGCCGCGAGAGTCGAGGAAGCCTTCATCTCGGCGACGTTTTGGGAAACCGGGAACGAAGTCATCGGCTTTGTCATCATTTTGAGATCTCTAATTTCAAATCTGAAATCCGGTACAGAACCGTTCGCAGTAGCGAGCGGATAACCTTTGTCATTAAGGGCAACAGAACCTGAACCCAGCCTTAAGCGCCGCTTTTCTCTCTCATGCGCTCTTCAACCAGCGGTGGCACCAGGTCCTTGATTGGCGCGCCGAGGTGAAACACTTCCTTTACCAGACGCGAGCTGACATAAGAATATTCTTCGGCCGGCATCATGAAAACTGTTTCCAGGCGCGGCTGCAAACGACGGTTCATCAAGGCCATCTGCAACTCGTATTCATAGTCGGATATCGCGCGG
>Ga0070698_100000114_pt1 | contig 68309 bp, 52 predicted proteins | sample KBSK1502metaG_FD_65477 | JGI IMG/M metagenome (GOLD analysis project Ga0070698, IMG submission 65477) | Corn, switchgrass and miscanthus rhizosphere microbial communities from Kellogg Biological Station, Michigan, USA - KBS K1-50-2 metaG | ecosystem: Host-associated > Plants > Roots >... | reverse complement strand
AGCTGTGGCTGTCCACCGAGCTTCGCTTTCTCGACAAGCTCGCCGAGGCAGACGCGACGTTGCACCGCGCATACCGCGAGGCGACCGAGATCAACGCGCGCGAGCTCGCGATCATCGCGCTCGCGCGTCGCGCGAAGCTCGCCGCGCAGAAGAACGACGCGAAGACCGCGCGCCAGCTCGGCGAGCTTGCCGTCGACCTGGCGAATCGCCCGCATACCCGTGCAATCGCGCGCGCAACGACGCTCAACGTGCTCGGACTCGCCGACCAGCTCAATGGCGACTTCTCATCGTCGACGAAGCATTTGCGCGAGGCACTCGAGATTGCAGCCAAGTTGCCCGCGCGCGACCCGGCGCTCGAGATGGCGATACGCGGCACGCTCCTCGAGACATTGATCCGCATGAAAGCGCCCGGTAGCGCGATGATCGAGCTTGCGAAGCAGACCGATGAGTTCTCGCGCACGTATCAGGGCGAGGTCGATCTGCAGCGCGCGAACACGCTGAACATTCTCGCGGCCGGCCTTCGCAACGCAGGTGAAGTGACCGATGCGCTCGCGTACCGCCGGCAGGCGATCGCGATCTTCGAAGCGAAGCTGCCTGCCACGCACTCCGCGCGCATCGGCATCCACGCCGATTATGCGAATGACCTCCGCGCCGCCGGCAAATTCGAAGAAGCACGTAAGGAGCTCGCTTGGGTCATCGCACGATCGCGCCAGAACGAGACGATGCGCGCCAGCTTGCCGGAGAACCTCGCGTCGTACGCAGCGAGTCTGTTCATGCTCGGGCGCCATAAAGCAGCACTCGCAGCGATGGGCGACGCGCTCGAAGAAAACATCTCGCTGTTCGGCAAGAATCATCCCAACACGTGGGAGACGCGCGCGACGCGGATGGCGATGGCGTTCGACAACGACAAGCTCGAGCTCGCCGCGCGTGATCTCGAGTCGCTCGAGCAGAGCTATCACGGATCGCAGGAAGGCAACGCGCTGCGCCTGGAAATGCTGCGCGGCGTCTACCGCTCGCAGCTCGCGGTCAAGCGTGGGCGGCCTCGCGATGCCGAAACGCTCACGCGTACAGCGCTCGCGAAGGTCGACAAGCTCGGCGCCAGCGACCAGATGCACACCGAGCTCTATGTCGCGCTCGGCGACAGCTTGGCCGCACAACAGCGCTGGGCAAACGCGCGTGACGCGTACGTTCGTGCCCGCGCGCTATGCGAGAAATCGCTGCCGAATCCGCCGATCCTCGCCGGTATGGACGTCGCGATCGCGAAAGCAGAGGCGAAGCTCGGGCATCGCTCCGAAGCGGCCGCTTATGCGCGCCGCGCGCTCGACGTGCTCACGCGATATCCGGGCATGGCCAAGAAGCGCAAAGACGCCGAGCGCCTGATCCGCCGCTAGGGCCAATACCGCTCACGTAACGTTGACCGCTTTTGCATCGCCACGTGCTTTGAATCGCCAAGGCGCCGCGGAGCCAAGGCGGCCAGGCAGAGGGTTGTTTAGGACTGCGCGCTTCGAGCTGGTCATCGGCTAACGTGCGAGCAGCTCGAAGCGCCCCAAATTCCCGCGGCTTGATTCGGCCCCACCCCCTCTCTTTGCGGCGTCTTGGCTCTGCGGCGCCTTGGCGATTTTCTGGGAGCGACAACGCCAACGTTAAGTGAGTGGCATCGCCGCTAGGGCTCGTTCTGCGCGAACGTGAACGGATAACGAACCAGCACCTTGCCGCCGTTCACGGGTGGATCGATCTCGAGCGCGTACATCGTCTGCTGGATGCACTCGCGCACCTGCGGATCGGTGAGCGTGCTCTCCTTCTCATCGATCTTGCTCTCGCCGACGACGCCGCCGACGCCGGGCTCACCCTCGATCGTGAACTCCACCATCACCGTGCCTTCGATCTTCTTATCGCGCAACAGGCCATCCTCGTAGCATTCGACGAGCAACGGGATGAGCTCTCGCACGCACGAGCGGATGTAGTCTTTGTCGAAGTCGCCGTCGGCATCGGGCGCGAGCAGACTCGGCCGCGGCGTGGCCGTCGTCGGCGACGTCGCCGGCGCGGAGATCAGCCTGCGATGCTGCGCGAGCCGAATCGACGCGAGCAGCGCTGGTCGCTGCATCGCTGGGTTTTGGAGCTTGTGCACCATCGACTTCGTGCCATCGGCGCGCGTCTCGCTCGCCGCAGTCGCGCTCGAAGCGCTCGGCCGTTTGTCGTCGGCGCTCGCGCGCGTGCCCATCCAGATCGCGCCGCCCGCAACTGCGAGCGTCGCTGCGCCCGCAATCGCGAGCTTCTTTGTCGTAAACATCGTAATCGCCTTTCCCGCCGTAGCGGCTTTTGCTTGGCGCGTGCTCGCTGCAATCGCGGCGACGACACCGGCTCGGAACGCCGGGCTCGTGCGCGCGCGTGTCAGCGCGCTTTCGACGCGCGTTTCAACGTGATCACGCAGCGCCTTGCGCCCGCGTGACAGTCGCTGTTTCACCAAGTCTTCACGAATGCCGAGCGCCTCGGCGATCGCGCTGACCGACTCGCCTTCCATGTAATAGAGGACCAGCGTCTCGCGGTGCTGCTCGGGTACCTCGGCGAGCGCGCGCCGCAACAGCTCGCGATCCTCGCGCGCGAGCGCTTCGTCTTCGGGTGTCGGCACCGCGCTCGGTTGCGGCACGTCTGCACCTTCGCGTCGCGCGCGCTGTCGCGCAGCGTTCGCGGCGAGGTTGCGCGCGATGCCGGCGACCCACGTGCCAACGCGGTCACCATCGCGGAGCCGATCGAGCTCGCGCCACGCCGTGACGAACGCCTCTTGCGCCACATCCTCGGCGAGTGCTGGATCCTGACAGCGCGCGAGCGCGACCCCGAAGACGAGCCGCTGATGCCGCTCGACCAACGCGCCGAACGCATCGGCGTCGTGACCTCGGCTTCGCCTTACTAGCTCGGCATCATTCATGGGGCTGACCATGGTGGTCCCGGCCCGCCAAAAGGTGACATGAAAAGCGCCATCCACTCGATTTTTCGTAGGTCTTGGCTGAGCGCATGCTAGAAACCGCGCGTGTCCAGGTACGATGTGTTCCGTCGCCGCATCGCGCCGATCGCGTTTGGCGTCGTGATCGCGTTCATCGCTTACGACACATGCCAGAAGCAGGACCGCACGCATGCGACGGTCGTCCTCGATTACGGTGCTGCCGAGCGCGAGGTGCGCTCGATCGAAGCCGAAATCTGGATGAACGGTGAGCAGGTCACGAAGTTCCGCCGCGTCGCGGTCGACGGCCGCATCGGCAAGTCGCAATTCAAGACGTCGTTGCCCGATACCGACGGCGAGGTTCGCATCGATGTCGAGCTCGCGAGCGGCGAGCATCGGCCGATCAAACGCGCGATTCACGTCAGCGAAGGCGCGGTCGTCACGATCCCGCTCGAACGCGATCTTCATTAGTAATGCGCTTCGCTAGTCTCGTTCTTCTCGCGCTCGTCGCCTGCGGCGACAACATCACCGGTCGCATCACGATCGGCACACCCGATGCGTGGTCGCCCGCGCTCGCCGAATTCGTCGCGTTCACGCCGTATTCGGATCTGTCGCTCGGGCAGGGCGGCGACCTGCACATCGAAGTCATCGACGACGCCGCGATTCCGCTCGAGGGCTATCGCATCGAGCGCGGCGATCACATCACGGTCGCCGCGCACGACGTGCTCGGCGCGCAATACGGCGTCGCGGCCGCGCTCGAGGATCTCGGCTTCCGATTTCGCCATCCGTTCGATACCGCGCGTCCGTGGGTGCCAACCGACAGCGGCGGCGACAGCGCACTGCACGCCCCGCAGATCCGCGTGCGCGGCCTGCAGCTGCACACGCTGCATCCGATCGAAGGCTACTTCGCGTTCTGGGAGCCATCACCGGAGAACACGCAAGATGCGCATCGCATCATCGATTGGCTCATCAAGAACCGCGGCAACTATCTGCAGTGGGTCGCGCTCGACGACATCATGGATCCCGCGCGTCACGCGGCGTGGCAGCCATTCACGCGCGAGCTCATCGACTACGCGCACATGCGCGGCGTTCGCGTCGGGCTCAACATCCAGCTGTTCGGCAAGTCGAACCTCCAGCTCGCGTTCGACCTCTCCGACAGCGATACCATCCCGCTGTCGACATCCGTCGCGCAGCGCCTGCCGCTGGTCACCGCCGACCTGCCGTTTGACGTGTACAGCCTCAGCTTCGGCGAGTTCTTCAACGCCGATCCGCAGAAGTTCATCGATTCGGTCAACGAGGTCGCAAGCCAGCTGCGGACGTTCGCGCCGCAGGCAGAGATGCACGCGAGTGTGCACGTCGGTGCCACGCAGCGCGTGACCTATCGCGGCCAGGAGCTGCTCTATTACTTCCTCGTCCAGTACGTCGACCCGCTCGTCATCCCCGACATCCACACCGTCATGTATTACAACCTGTACGACGACGCGGGCGGCGCGTATCAGCACGACGATTTCTCCGAGCATCGCCAGTACCTGCTCGATCGGATCTGCGCGAACCAACCCGTCGCGTATTTCCCAGAGACCGCGTACTGGGTCGCGTTCGACGACTCGGTGCCGATGTACCTCCCGCTCTACGTGTACAGCCGGCAGCGCGACCTCGCTGGCATCGCCGCCGATGGCTGCGGCAATCCACTCGACGAGCACCTCTTGTTCTCGAGCGGCTGGGAGTGGGGCTACTGGCTCAACGACTACACCGCGCTGCGCGCGAGCTATGAGCTCACCGAGATGCAACCACTGATCGATCATGCGTTCGGCAAGGACCTTGGCCCCGCGGCGTCGCTCGTCGGCGAGCTCATCGCCGAGCAGAAGCACGCGTACATCGACGAGCGGCTCACCGGCTACCTCGTCGGCCGCGACATCGCGATCGACACAGGCGATAAGCTCGATCCGCCGATCATTTCGCAGCCCGATCGCGTGACGTTCGAGGATCTCGTCGCGAACCCCGCGATCGAGCTCGATGGCCCCGTGCTCGAGCCGCTCCGCGCGCACGAGAAAGTGCTCGCCGATATCATTCAACGGCTCGAGGCGCTCGATCTGCCCGTCAGCCAGTGGAGCAACGAGCTGCGCGATGGCGTGACGATCGATCGGTTGCGCGTGCGCTTCGTGCTGGCGAACTACGCCGCCGTGCTCGCGCATCTGCGCGGCGACAGCGGCGACGCGAGCTACCTCGACGCACAAGAGATCCTCGCGGCCGCGAAGGAGATCGTGACGGCGCGTCACGCGCAGCTGCACGATCCGCATGGTCGTCGCCTCGTCGACGAGACGACGAACGTCACGTTCTATCAGTTCGGGTACCTCTACATGGCCGACACGCTGTGCTATTGGCAGCGCGAGCTCGACCAGGTCGGCAACATCCTCGGCAAGACGATGGACGTTCCCGACAGCTGTCTATTTTGACAGCCGCACGATCGTCTCGACCTGCGCCGTCCCCGGCATCAGATCGAACGGCTCCACGACATCGACGCGCCAACCGAGCGCGGCGATATCGCGCGCGAGCGATTCCGGCCCGCAGCTGACATAGATGAGCACTTGCGGCGCGAGGTCCGCGACGAGGCGGCGCGCAGTTTCGGAGAGGCCTTTGCGCGGCGGATTCACGACGACGACATCGGGCGCGCCGAGCTGCGCTCGCAAATCGTGCGTTGCATCGGCGGCGATTGTCGTCAGCGGCAAGCTCGCGCGCTCCGCCGCGCGGCGCAGCTGCGCGATCGCATCGCGATCGATCTCGACGGCGATGACCTCGGCGCCGGCGCGCGCGAGTGACAGCCCGAAGCCGCCGAGGCCCGCGTAGAGATCGACGGCGCGCTTGCCGCGCAGCGAGCCGCCGCACGCTTCGATCGCGAGCTCCGCGACGCGCGTGTACATCGCGGCGGCCTGGCCGCGGTTGACCTGCACGAACTCCGACGCGCCGACGGCGAGCCTGACGCCCGCGAGCTCCTCGACGAGGTGGCCGTGCCCGAACAGCACCTGCGCGCTCGAACCCGACGGCACGATCGCGCCATCGCGGCGATCGTTCGTGATCGCGACGAGCCCGCGCACCGCCGGGTGCTTCGCGAGCGCGTTCGCAACGCTCTCGAGCTTGCTGCGCGGCGTACCCGGCGCGACGACAAGTGCGATCATCACGTCCTCCGCGGCTTCGCGGATCACGACGTAGCGCAGCTCGCCCGTTCGCGTCGCCTCGACGTATGGCACGAGCTGCGCGCGCTCCGCCGCGCCGCGCACCCACGTCGCGACCTCATCGATGATCGGCGCGACGACCTGACAGCCGAGCGTGTCGATCACGTGGTGACTGCGCGGCGCGTACGCACCCATGATGATGTGCTCGCCCGCCGCGCCAACGACGTACTTCCCCTTGTTGCGATAGCCGAGCTCTTGCGGCGATGGCCGCACCGCGGCGACCGCGACGCTTCCGCCGAGCGCTTCGCTAACGCGCGCGCGCTTCGCGACGAGCTGTGCGGGATACTTCAAGTGCTGCCACACGCAGCCGCCGCACCGCCCGAACGCGGGGCATGCCGGCGCGGTGCGGTCACCGCTCGGTGGCGAGAGCCGGCGCACAATTCGTCCCCATGCCTCGGCGCGATGCGGGCTCGCGTGATCGAGCGCGACCTCGGCGCGCTCACCCGGCAGCAAATCGGCGACGTGGACGATCCGGCCATCGCTCGTGCCAACCCCGCAGCCGGCCTCGTCGAGCGACGTCGCCGTGACCTGGCAGCGGTTGGTATTCACGCACCTAGCGTAGCTCGGCAGGCAGGCGCCCGGCACGGTGCTATAAAGCGCCCCCCGATGTCCGCACCCTCACCACTGGTCGTCGCCGCGCTGAGCGGCGGCGTCGACAGCGCTACCGCTGCCGCACTGCTCGTCGAGCAGGGGCATCGCGTCGTCGGCATGACGATGCGCCTCTATGACGCGCGCGGAACCACGGCGGCCTCGGGACGCTGCTGCGGCCCGCGCGATATCGAGGATGCCCGCGCCGTTTGTGCGCACCTCGGCATTCCGCACTACGTGATCGATCTCGCCGGCGAGTTCGGCGCGGCCGTCGTCGACGACTTCGTCGAGGCGTACCTCGCAGGCGAGACGCCGAACCCGTGCGTGAAGTGCAACCAGCACATCAAGTTCTCGCCGCTGCTCGCGCGTGCGCGCGCGATCGGCGCCGATGTTCTCGTCACCGGCCATTACGCGCAGATCATCGATGGTGCGCTCTACCGCGGCATCGATGCCGGCAAGGATCAGTCGTACTTCTTGTTCTCGATGCCGGGCGACGAGCTCACGGCCGTGCGCTTTCCGCTCGGCGGCATGACGAAGGATGAGGTCCGCGCGAACGCGCTGCGCCTCGGCCTGCCGAACGCGACGAAGGACGAATCGCAGGAGATTTGCTTCGTGCCCGATGGCGACTACGCCGGCTTTGTCGCGAAGGCGGCGCTCAAGCGAGGCCGTTCGCTGCCGATCGCAGGATCGATCATCCACGATGACGGCCGCGTCGTCGGCAAGCACGATGGCGTGCACAAGTTCACCGTCGGTCAGCACCGCGGCCTCGGTAACCTGACGACGAAGGACAAGCTGTTCGTCACCGCGATCGATCCGGCGCGCGGCGAGGTCCGCGTCGGTCCGCGCGAGGCAGCCGAGCGCCACGAGCTGGCGATCCGCGATCTGCGCTGGCTCTCGCAGCCGCAGTCAACGCTCGCGGCGACGATTCAGGTCCGTCATCGCGGCACGCCGATCGGCGCGACCGCGACGATCGATGGTGACCGGGCACATGTACGTCTCGCGGCACCAACCGTCGCTGCGCCGGGGCAGGCGGCCGTGCTTTACGACGGTGATCGCGTGCTCGCCGGCGGTTGGATCGCGCGCTGACTCGCACAATGTAGCAAAGCCGCTCGATCTTTTTCGCTATTCCCGTGCGGTGCGTATAGCCCGCGTGGCATCGCCGCTGCACTCGGTCAGCCCGTGAAAAACGTCGGGACTCTCGTCGGTGTGGTGGTTGCCCACATCGTGGGTTGTTACAACCCCGAGCTCAAGGACTGCACGGTGCAGTGCGATGGCGAAAACCAATGCGCCGACGGTCAGGTTTGCAAGCAAGGCTGGTGCGTGACCGATGGCAAGGACTGCGAGAAGCGCGAGGAGCCAGGCCTGACACCCGACGGCGCGACGGTCGCAAACGGGAACTGCACAACCACGACATGCCCGAACGGCACGTGCATGGAAGGCGTGTGCGTCATCGATTGCACCGCTCCGTGGAGCTGCTCGACGACCGATATCGAGTGTCCGCCGAACCTGCCGTGTCGCGTGGTCTGCGGCTATCACTCGTGCGCGCACAAGATCATCTGCGACACTGCAGCATCGTGCGAGGTCAGCTGCAGTGGCGATTACGCGTGCGGCGACGAAATCCAATGCAACGCGAATCGATGCGACGTCGACTGCATCGGCAGCTTCTCGTGCAAGCATCGAACGAAGTGTTCTAATGCGTGCGCGTGCGATGTGAACTGCACCGGCTACAGCTCGTGCCCCGAGGCATCGGAATGTCCTGACTCGTTCTGCAGAGAAGGCAACGGCTGCACGGATACCGTGAGCGGCTGCAACACCTGCCTCTAATCGAGAAGCGCTCGTACCTCTGGGATCGCCGCGTACGTCTTGCGCCACGCTGCATCGCTGATACCGGCGAGCTTGCGCTCGACCTCGGCACGGCCACGCGCCTTGACGACCTTCGCGCGATCGTCGGCGCCTGCGGCGCGCAGCACGTCGTAGCAGATCGCGTAGACCTCCTCTTCGGAGCCTTCGAGGTAGCGCTGCTTGTCGAGCAGCGCGAGCGCGCGATGGACGAGCCCGCCCGCTTCACCGAGGTGGCCGCCTTCGGGCAAGCGCACGAGCGCGAGCGCTTGACGCGCCAGGCCTTGGACCTCGTAACCGACGAGCGTCGCGGTGCGCGCGACCATCACGCCTTCCGCTGCGTCGGCAACGGCGAGCATGTACTGATTGCGGCGCAGCTGCGCGGCTGCGCGCGAGATGAGCGCGTTCGCTTCGAGGTAACGCGCACCGAGCCGGCGCGCTTCGGCGAGCGCTTCATCGATCAGCGCGATGCCGCCGAGGCGCCCGCGCTTGACGTCGCAGATGCCCGCGTAGATCAGACAATCGGCGCGACTCCAACGCGATGCCGTACGCGACAATAGATCGAGCGCTTCGCTGAACCGCGCGGCGGCGGCGTCGTACATGCCGACTTCGAGCAAGATGATGCCGGCGACGCTCAGCGCATCGCCTTCGCGCGCGCGATCGCCGTAGCGCCGGCACAGCTCGAGCGAGCGCTGCGCTGAGGTCATCGCGAGCGAGAAGTTGCCGAGGCACATCTCGATGATCGCGACATGGTTTTGCACGATGCGCTCGAGAAACGGATCGCTCGTCTTCTCGATGCGCGAGATCACCGGTTTGTACGCGTCGCGCGCGGCCTCGTAATGCGCACGCATCAGATGGATGCGGCCGCGGCCGACCATTGCAGCCATCTCGTCGGCGGCGGCGCCTTCGCGCGCGAACAGCTGGCGCGCGTCATCGACGACGAGCAGCGCCTCGTCGAAGCGGCCGAGCCGTTCAAGGATTTCGCCGCGCACGCGCAGTGCTTCGCCACGCGCACGCTGATCGCCGGCGGCGATCGATTGATCTTCGGCCGCCACCGTCGCAAGGTTTGCACCGGCGTAGTCACCGAGCCGCAACAGCCGCTGCGCGCGGCGAATCGCGACATCCGCGAGCAACCGCGAATCGTCGGCGGCGAGGCGCTGGAGCTCGTCGAGATCGCTCGCATCGGCTTCTGGATCGCCCTGGAGGCGATGCGCATCATCGCGGCCCGCGAGCGCACCACGCCGACGAGCGCGCGACGTTGGCGTAGGCGGCGCGGCGCCGAGCTCGCGCTCGAGCTGGAGCGAGCGCGTGAAGTGCGCGATCGCCGATACCGCATCGGATGCGGCGAGCGCGACCCTGCCGGCGCGCAGCCAGAACGCGGCGGCCGCGGCGGTCTCGCCACCACGCTCCATGTGCTCCGCGATCACCGCAGGTGGTTCTTCGCGACCCGCGAAGAAGCGCGACGCGAGCAAGCGGCCGATGCGCGCGTGGTTCTCGCGCTGCGCGCGCAGCGGCAGCGAATCGTAGATGACCTCGCGCACGAGGCCGCGCGCGAACGCGAGCTCGCCTTCGCCTGCGCGAACGAGAAAGCCCGCTTCGATGAGCTCGTCGATCTCGCTCTCGAGCGATTCCTCGTCGAGGAGCTCCTCGAGCAGGCGCGCGCGAACGGTGCCGCCGAGCACGGCCGCGAAGCGCAGCGCCGTCTTCGCCTTCGGGCTTAGCCGATCGACGCGCGCCGCAACGACATCGCGTGCGCTCGCCGGCACATCACCGCCGGCCTCGCGAACCGCCTGCGCGAGCTCTTCGACGAACAGCGGGTTGCCGCCGCCGCGCGCGATCACGGCGGCGATGTTGAGCGGCGTCGCCGCATCGCCGAGGCGATCGACGATCAGCGCGCGCAGCTCGGAGCCGACGAGATCGCCAACCTGCAGCGCGACATCGACGGCCGGCGCCGGTGGCCCATCGGGGCGCGCTGTTAGTAGCAGCAGCTCGGGGCCGCGCGCCGGCACCGCGAGCGTGTGGCGCAGCACGTCGAGGCTCGCCGCATCGGCGAGGTGAATGTCCTCGATTACCGTCAAGAGCGGCTTATCGCCGACCATCGCACCGCGAAACGCGGCGAGGCCCGCCGAGACGCGCGGCCGCAGATCGGCGACCTCGGGCGTGACGACGCCGATGCCATCGCGCAGCTCCATCGCACGATCGAGATCGGTCGCGACCGCTCTCGCACGGTCATCCGCCACGCCGCGCTCCTTCATTAGATGGAGCAGCCGATGCACGACCTGACCGCGTGCGTGACGACCGCGTAGCGGCGGTAAGCCGAGCGCCGCCTGATAGAGATCGATGACAAGCGCGAACGGCGCGTTGCGGCTCGCGGGATTCACCGCGGTCATCACGACGCGCATCGGCGAATTGCTCGCGGTGCGCCGCGCGACGAGCTCCGCGACGAGCCGGCTCTTGCCCGTGCCTGCCGCGCCGGTGACGAGCGCTGTGAGCCGGCGATCCGCTGCGATCGCCCGCTGAAACCACACCTCGAGCTCGGCGAGCTGCGCGGTGCGGCCAACGAACTTGCCGCGCCGCTCGAGCCGCGCGCGGTCGCGCTCTTCGAAGCCGCGCGGACCGATGACCTCGATGACGCGGCCGCGACGACCGATCCGTTTGGTCGGCTGGACCTCGCGCAGCGTGTAGAGGCCGCTCGTCATGCGTCCTGCAGCGCCGACGAACAGCGGTCGATCCGGCGCCGCCTCGCGAGCGAGCGCACGCGCCTCCTCGATCGCATCGCCGGGGATATGCGTGTTGCCATCACTGCTCGCGAGTGCTCGGTCGCCGGTCGTCGAATCGACGGGCGGAATGTCACCCGTCGACGAGATGCGCTTCGGCCGCGGGTTGCCGTCGCTCGACGATGGCCGACCTGAAAATGTCGCGACGCCGGTACGCGCGCCGATGCGCAGCCTCGGGCCGTGTTCGGCATCGGGCCACGCCGCATCGCGGGTCATCGCGATCGCGTCGAGCGCAAAGCCCATCGCAACGGCGACATCATCTTCGCCGGCGACCTCGAGCCCGAACGCGACGAGCAGCGACTCATCCTCCTGTCGCAACACGACGCCGCCGCGCTGATACGCGAGCTCGCTGAGGCTGCGCGCGAGCGAGCGCAACACCTCCGCGGCCGCGTTATCGAGCAGCGCCGCGACGACGACGGTCCGCCGCCGCTCGGCAAGCGCGCCCGTCGCGAGCACGCCGAGGTCGTCATCGATCGGCTCGTCGACGGCGACGCCCGGTGAGCTGGCGTCTTGTTCGACCTGCAGATCGTCGAAGCTCGCTGCGGCATGCACGAACTGCGTCGCCTCGTCGTCGAACCGCAGCTGCGCCGGATTCGTGCCGGGATTGATCACGAGCTGCTCGTACGAATAGCGGCGCACCGGCTCGGTCGCCGTTTGCAGCCGCGCCCCCGACTCATCGGGTGGCAGATATTGATCGAACGCATCCTGCAGTTTCGCGACACCGGCCGTCGTCGTTTCAGGCGCCCAGCGCTGCGCGGCGGTGGTTGTCTCGATCGGTCCGAACTGCTGCGCGTTCGGCACGCTTGCCGTCGGATCGCGATCGCCCCACTGCTGATGATTCGAGGTCGTCGATGGCTCGTTCGCGAAGCGCTGATGCGGATCGATCGCGTGCACCGTCGTTGCCGTCGCATCGACGGGGCCAGGCGTACCTTCGCCGAAATCGCGGCCCGCGAACGGCGTGAGTGAACGCGTCGATGGGCGCAGCGGTGGCGTCTCCGGCGTGTCCTTCGGCACGCTGAACGACGACGCCGATTTCCACGCCGTCGACGGCTGCTTCGCGAGGCGATCGAGCTCGGCGAGCCAACTCGCGAGCTCGCGCGCGCCGCCCGCCATCGCCGTGCGCGTGCATGCCGCCGCGAGATCGGCCGCCGTGATTCGCGCACTCGGTTCGCGGCTGAGCGCGCGATCGACGGCGTCGACGATCTCCGGCGGCACCTCGGGATTCATTCGATCGATGCGCGGCGGATCGAGTCGCCGCACAGCTTCGAGGATCGCGCGGATGTCCTGGCCGCGGTACAGCGGCACGCCAGTAAACAGCTCCCACGCGATGATGCCGAGCGCGAACACGTCGGCCGCGGCCGTCGGTGCCTCGCCAAACGTTTGCTCGGGCGCCATGTAGCGCGGCTTGCCGCGCAAGCGCCGGCGCTCGAGTGCCGACGAGAACGTCGCGCGCGAGATCCCGAAATCGAGGATCTTCACATACCCATCGACCGACAGCATCACGTTCGACGGCGAGACATCGCAGTGCACGATGTTGAGCGGCGCACCGTAGCCATCGGTCTTGCGATGCGCGTAATCGAGCCCCGACGCGACCTCCGCGATGATGTACGCGGATACCGGAATCGGCGGCAGCAAGTCGCACGCGATCGCCTGCATCGCCGCGGTGCGCAGATCGCGGCCTTCGATCAGCTCCATCGCCATGAACAGCTCGCCGTCGGCTTTTCCGAAGTCGAAGACCTGGACGATGTTGCGATGCGTGAGCTCGACGGCGATGCGCGCCTCGTCGATGAAGCTGCGGATGAACCGACCCTCGCGCGCCGAATGCGGCAGGATGCGCTTGAGCGCCTGTACCTTCTCGAAGCCCGCGATGCCGACGGTCTTCACCTTGTACACCTCGGCCATCCCGCCCTGCGCGATCTTCTCGAGGACGTGGTACTTGCCGAAACGCTCGCGCAGCGCTTCCACGGTTTCCGAGGGTATCATGCGGCGTGGCCGATTACTCCGCGCTGGAAGCCGTCCTCGGCTACCCGTTTGCCGACAAAGTCGTGCTCGAGACGGCGCTGCGCCACCCTTCCTGGTGCAACGAGCAGGCCGAGCCCAGGCCCGACGACAACGAGCGCTTCGAGTTTCTCGGCGACGCCGTGCTCGACCTCGTCGTCAGCCATCGCGTGATGACGCGCTTCCCGACAGCGCACGAAGGCGACCTCTCGGTGACGCGCCAGCAGATCGTCAGCGAAGCCGCGCTCAGCGAGGTCGCGCGCGAGCTCAAGATCGGTGATTGGATCCTGCTCGGCAAAGGCGAGGAGAAGAGCGGCGGCCGCGACAAGCCGAAGATCCTCGCCGACATGTTCGAAGCGCTGATCGGTGCCGTCTATCTCGACGGCGGCTACAGCGCGGCGTGGGACATGATCGATCGCTTGCTTGGGCAGCGCATCGCGACCGTCGAGCTCAAGAACTTCTACGACTTCAAGACGCGGCTGCAAGAGACCTCGCAGGCGCGACTCAAGGCGACGCCGACGTATCGCGTCGTGCAGGAGCTCGGCCCCGATCACGATAAGCGCTTCGTCGTCGCCGTGACGATCGGCGAAGACGAATGGGCGCGCGCGATCGGCAAGTCGAAGAAGGAAGCCGAGCAGATGGCCGCGGCCGAAGCGCATTTCCGCCTCGAAGGCAGCAACGTCGGCTATCGACCGAAGAAGCGCTAGCGCGGACCGAGCGAAGCCCGAGCGCGGCTTTGCCGCGCGAGGATCGGCGAAGCGTCGCCAGGGACGCGCGGAAGAGGCTAGCGGCGCGTGCGCACGAGCGCGAGCACGTCGTCGCGATTTGGCATCGCCGACCACGGGCCAAGCTCGCGCAGCGAGAGCGCGGCGGCCGCGGCCGCGAGCTCGATGCAACGCGCGAACGGCAGCTCCGACAGCAGCGCCGCCGCGAAGGCGCCGTGAAAGACGGAGCCAGCGCCGTAGGCATCGAGCACGTCGGAGGGAAACGCGGGGCAGCGCACGACCTGTTCGCCGTGGCGGCCGATCGCGCCTTTTTCGCCGAGCGTGATCACGACCGCGCGTGGCCCGAGCGCGACGATTTCAGAGAGCGCATCGGTGAGCTCGCCACGCGGCGCGAGCTCGGAGGCGGCGCGCTCCGAGATGATCAAGATGTCGCTTCCGGCGATCAGCTCCGCGGTGCCCTCGACCAGCTCGCCGACATCGAGGATGACCGGCAGCTTCAGGCGGCGCGCGAGCTCGGCGGCGCGCAGCTGCTCGACGGGCGATGTTGCATCGAGCAGCACCGAGGAGGCGCCGTCGAGCGCCGTCGCCGGATCAAACGGCATCGACTCGCCGCGATCGCCGCCGTAGCGACAACGCACCGTGCCATCACCTGCGACCGTCACGATCTCGCACGGCGAGGTACCGGCCGCGCGCAAGAGCTCGACCTCGATGCCGGCATCGCGCAGCGAGCTGCGCACGAGCTGGCCGAGCAGGTCGGCGCCGTGGGTGCCGACCGCGCGGGCGCGGCAGCCGAGCTTGACGACCGCGCGCAGCGCAACGCCGATGCCGGGGGCGGGCGCGGTCGCGAGCGCCGCGAGCTCCGCGGGCGGGGCGGAATTCATCGGCAGATTCGGGGCTAGCCCCGAGATCGCGACCCCCACACGTCCTAGGCCCACGACGAGCGGTGACTGCACGTTGCGATAGTATCAGTGCGGGAGCACACGTGAAAGCTCCTGCGACAACAGGCGTTTTGGGTGGTAGCGTGGCCAAGATCGTGACGGTTCCGAAACCCGGGCAACGCCTTCCTAGCGACGCCGGTCCTATGGCCGATGCGGCGCAGCAGGGTGGTGACCCCGTGACTGAAACCGTAGCTGAATCGTTACCTACGCCCGTGCTGGCGGAACCGCGCCCGCGCGTCTCCGCGTCGCTCTCCGATGATGCGCAGCTGATCGAAGCATGCCGTCGCGGCGAGGCGCGCGCGATGGAGATGCTCTATCACCAGTTCAAGCGCCGCGTGTTCGGTATGGCCCATCGCATCGTCGGCGCGAACGACGCCGAAGAGGTCGCCCAAGAGGTTTTTGTACGCGTGTTCCGCGGCCTTGCGAACTTCCGCGGCGACTCCGCGCTGTCGACGTGGATCTATCGGCTGACCGTCAACGCCGCGCTCTCGCATCTCGCGCGCCGCGGCCGTCGCCAAGAGGTCAGCGAAGAAAACATCCCCGAGCAGGCGGCGACGCCGGAGCCCGAGCGCGATCCGGGCCTCGCGGCGCGCATCGAAGCGGCGATGAAGGAGCTGCCCGCGGGATACCGCGCGATCCTCGTGCTCCATGACGTCGAGGGCTTGTCCCACGAAGAATGCGCTGCCATCCTCGAATGCCGAGTGGGTACCTGCAAATCGCAGCTCCATAAGGCGCGCGCACGAATGCGCGATCTGCTCGGCCCGATCGGAGGCCGCGGATGACGTGCGAATCCGCTCGCGCGCAGCTGACGGCGTATCTCGACGGCGAGCTCGCCGGCGATCGCGGCAGTGCGCTGCGCGGTCACTTGCGCGAGTGCGATGCGTGCCGTCGCGCCGCGAGCGATGAAGCTGCGATCCGCGATGGGCTGCGCTCGCTGCCGCCACTCGATCCACCGGCGAGCTTGTGGGCCGGCGTGCAGGCGCGGCTCGCGCAAGAAGAAGTCGCCGATGCCAAACGTCCTGCGTGGCGCCGCGCGCTCGCGCGCTGGACTCCGCGCGCACCGCAGCTCGGCATCGCCGGGCTCGCGATCGCCGCCGCGATCATCATTTTGGTGATCAAGCTGCGCCCGCAGCAAGAATCGACGCCGCAGCAAACAGCGTGGCCAACCCCTCCGGCACTCCCACAGATCAAACCCGCACCTGTGCCGGAAACCAAACCTCAAGGTGATGTCACCGCCGAGCTCGCCGCAGAGCCCGCGAAGCAGACGCAAGATTACGCGCAAGCGGCTCGCGAGCTCGAAGATCTCGCGAAGGACGCGCGCGGCAAGTGGAGCGCCGAGCAGCAACAACAATTCGATGCGCAGATCGCAACGCTGCATGGCGATGTCGATCGCGCGAAGGACGAGCGCGTTCGTCAACGCGCGTATCGCTCGCTGATTCGCTATCTGCAACGCGCCGCCGTGCGCGACGACGTTGCGCTTGCCGGAGGGTTGCCGTGAAGCGCGCGCTTTGCATCGTGTGCGCGCTCACCGGTGTCGCCGGCGCCGACGTCAGCGAGCGCTCGCGCGTCGAGGTCAAGCCGGCCGCAAAGGCGTTCAAGCAGCTGTCCGTCGAAAACGCACTCGGCAACGTTCGCATCGAGGGCCACGACGGCAACTCGATCATGATCGAGACGATCAAGCGCGCGCCGGATGAAGATGCGCTCGATCGCCTGCGCGTCTCGCTCGTGCCCGATCCCGATGGCACCGTGCACATCGTGACCGCGGCCGATGCGGGCAAAGAAGCGCGACCCGTGCCGCGCTCTGCCGTCTCGATCGATATCGTGATCCGAGCGCCGCGCAACGCGCGCATCGATGCCGCGGTCGGCAGCGGCAAGCTCGAAGTGATCGATATGGATGGCGGCGGCGATCTCGATACGGCATCGGGCGCGATTTCGGTGCGCAACGTCACCGGCGAGCTCTACACGCACAGCGTATCGGGGCCAATGTCGATCACGCAGGCGTTCGGTTCGATCGATGCCGCGACGGTCTCGTCGGATGTCGAGCTCGATACGATCGGCGGTCGCAGGCTCGTCGCGTCGGCCAACCAGGGGCGCATCGCCGGTCGCCGCGTGCGCGCGCGCGACATCGAGCTAACGACGACCACCGGCAGGATCCAGCTCGAGGCCGAGGCGGCCCTGCGCGGCCGCATCATGGTCGCGAGCTTGCGCGGCGATGTCGATGTCAAGGTGCGGCGTCAGATGAACGCGGCGCTGCTCGTGCGCGGCCGGGGCACGAAGGTCGATCTTGGGTCGGCGGCCGCCATGCTCGGCGACTGGTCGGAAGTAAAGATGGGGTCGAATTCGGATCCCGCGGTCGTCGAGCTACGTTCGACGTTTGGTCGCGTTCGCTTCTCCGTCATCCAGTAGCGCAGTGCATTGGCTACGAACTCGGGGTAGGCTGAGCGTATGGACGATCCGGTGCCCCCGCGGGTACGCGAATACGCCGAACAGGTGGTCGCGTACGTCCGTCGGGCGCTCGGTGTCACGCTCGAATACGACAGCAACACGCTGCCGCTGCTCGATCATTACTTGCGCACCGTCCCCGGAGATCAGCTCGCGACGGTACAGCTCGTCATCGCCACGTCGGCCGCGTATTTCGGCGAGGTCGTGAGGCGGCACCTCGGTGGCCGCTGGGAAGCGAGCGGCGAGGAGGAGGATTGGCGGATCGTCTTGCCGACCGGCCTCAATTTCTCGCCCGCCGGATTCGTTGCCTCGGCAATCGCCCAGGCCGACCTCGACGATCTAGATTCCGAGCTCGACGCACCGCCCCGAATGCGGCCGTATGTTCAGCAGACGCTCGCGCGCATGGGCGAGGTCTCGGTCGAGGACTACTATTCCTTGTGCGGTCGGCTCGATACGCTCGAGCATGTCCACGAGGTCCTGGTCGCGGTGGCGGCGCAGATGATGGGGAACGTCGACGACGACGAGACGCCGGATCCGGTTCCTGAGGATCCATCTGGACCGGTGAACTAAGAGTCGTGTTATTCCTGGCGCCATGGCCAGGGGGAGTGCTCGCGCGCCGACGCAGAATGCCTATCGAGGCACGATCGGCCAGACCCAGACCGAAACCGTGCACGTCACGAATCCACGCGGCGATCTCGTCGCGAGCACGGTGTACACGACGATCGATGCAGTGAACGACCCGGACTTGGTCGAACGGCTGTACAACGGCACGCTCAACACCATCAAGCTCGACAGCGTCACGTCGGAGCTTGCCGTGCCGGTCGTCTATCACGACCCCGCCGCCGAGGTGATGGTGCTCGTGCTCGGCGAAGCGCACAGACATCGCGAGATCCAGGAGCGCATCCGGCTCCTCGAGCGGCTGCGCGAGGACGACTCCGCGATTCCTACGTACGTCAAAGACTTCGCAGTCGTGTTCGGTGCCGACGGTCTGCGCGCGTATCTCGAGCACAAGGCGCACCAGGCGCTCGCGGCTCGCCAGGACGGCAAAGATGGCGACAGGCGGCGGCTCGAGCTGCAGTCGCAGCAGACCGAGCTCGAGCGGTTGCGCGCCGAGCTCGAGCAGCAGAAAGCAGAGCTCAAGCGCAAGATCGCCGAACACGACGCGACGGTCGCGGAGGTGCGGCGCGCGCAGGCCGAGCTAAAGCGCGATCGTGGCGAGCTCGAGCGCATGCGCGCCGAAGCGCGTCAGCGCGTGATCGCAGCGGCGGTGCAAGTGCCGAGCGAGCCGACGACGGTCGGCCCGCCGCCATCGGGCGAGCGCGACGACATCATCACCAAGCCGATGGGTCGTCACGAGGTCGACGAGATCGAGACGATGCTGCAAACGGCGTTGCCGGCGCGGCGAGACCCGAATGACTTCGCCGTCGAACCGGCGACGGGCTTCGAGGTCGAGCCCGCGACGGGCATCGATGACAGCATGGCCGCGCGCGCGGCCGGCTTGCCGGATTTCGCCGAGGGTGAAAAGACCGGCGACGACGGCAAGGGACTCGATCCGGACAGTGTAGAGCTCGATGATGAGGTCACCGGCAACGCGCCGATTCCGCCCGGCTCGGATCCGCTGACGACCGAAACGCTCGACATGACCGCCGATCGCGGAGATCGCTGGCTCGATGCGGCCGTCAAGAGCAAGACCTCGACGTTCGCGCTGCAGGACGGCAAGGTGCGGCTCGCGCTCGTCGCGGGCGAGCAGATCGCGCGCGGCCTCAGCGGCAACCTCGACGTGCGCGTGCTGCTCCATCGGATGTCGACGTACCCGCTCGTCGTCATGCTGCTCGGCCCGCCGGCGGCGCTGCGCACGCCGAGCCCGACACAGTTCATCGTGTTGCCGCTCGATATCGGCAGCGAGCCCGATCGCGGCGTCGTCAGCGCGCTCGCGAAGAAGTTCGAGCTCGTCATCGATATCATCGTGCGCGGCAAGGCGCTGCGCCGCGTGCGGCTAACGGCGCCGCTCGCCGAGAACGTCGCGTACATCCTGCGCGCCGCCGACGATCATCTCCGTGGCATCGCCGCCGATAACGAAACCGAGCCGTCGTTCGATCGCGCGCGCGACCTCGTGCTCGGCGCGGGCTACGACTTGCTCGGCGTCGAGCACGCGGAGGTCGCCGAATTTCGCGACGACAAGCTCACGCAGCTCGATAGCGCGCAGCAGGTTCGTCGCGCTGTCGCGATCGCGCGGCGGTTCTCGCGGCCATCGCGCGAGGATTATCTCGTCTGCGCGCGCGGCTACCCGCTGTCGCGCTGGCGTCAGTTGCGAGTCGGCGTGCTCGAGCGCGCCGTCGCGTTTGGGATTTGGATGGGGCCCGAGCTCGCGCAGGTCGCGGTCTCCGAGGGCCTCGCACGTTCGCGTCGCGATCTGATCGTCAAGCTCGATACCGGCTTCGAGAACGTGCGCAAGAACCCGACGCTGTTCGACCTCGAAGCCGACATCGCCGACGACAACGCGAAAGCGCTCGCCGAAGAGGCGAAGGCGCTTGGTGTCGAGCTTCGGCGCAAAGGCAACGGGGCCGCGATCAAGAGCGAAGATATGGCTGTCGTGTCGGGCTCGATCGAGCGCACGCCAACGCAGGGCCTGCCGAAGCAGCGCACGATCGAAGAGCTCATCGCCTTGCTCGATGACAAAGCGCAGCGTGTTTCCGCGGCCACCGAGCTGTGCGATCGCGGCGACCCGCGCGCGGCTGCGCCGGTCATCGCTGCGGTCAAGAAGATGAGCCGCGCCGAAGCGGTGCGCATTCTCGGCAAGGCCGTGAAGTTCGGCGCCGCAGCGGCCGGACCACTGACCGAGGGGCTTTCGAGCAGCAAGGCGTTTCTGCGGCACGGCTGCGCGCTCGCGCTCGCGCTGCTGCGCACCGAAGATGGCACGCATGCGGTCATTGATCTGTTACTGACGGAGCCGACCGAAATCTGGCGCGAGGTCGCGCGCGCGATTGGCCAAATCGGTCCAACCGCGCTGATGCCGATCGCGAGCCACATCGGCCGGCTCGGCGATGGCGTGACTCCCGCCGTCGCCGAACGCGTTGCGTGGGCGATGGCTCACGTCGGGGTACGCGGCGGTAAGTCCGCGCTCGACCAGATGGCGGCAGGGCAGAGCGTCATGGCCCCGATCGCGCGCAAGGCCCTCGAGCTGATGTCCAACGCAGCGCGCGACGAGGTCCGCGTGCGGCCGGGCCAGATCAGCAAGGATGTCACCGTCAATCGGGCGTTCTCGCGCCGATTCTTCGAGGCGCTGGAAGCGGATCGACCCGAGATTGCTCAGGCTGCGCTCCACGACCTCGAAGGCAGCGGACCGCTCGAAATGCTCGACGACGCCGACCTCATCGAGGAAGACGAGGAGCTTGAAGCCGAGCTCGACGAGTCCGATCTCATTCAAACGTAACCAGCCGCCTGGAAGTCACCGACTTCAGGTATCATCGGAACCGCCGTACATGAGGATCGGGATCTTCTCCGACGTCCACGCGAACATCGAGGCGCTGAACGCCGTCATCGATGCGTTCAAGTCGGAGCGCATCGATAAGTACGTTTGTATCGGAGATGTCGTCGGATATGGAGCATCACCGAACGAGTGCTGCGATGTGATCCGCAAAGTCGCCGCGTTCACGATCCTCGGCAATCACGACGCCGCGGTCGCCGGCCGCATGGATTACTCCTACTACTACGATGCCGCCCGCCAGGCGCTCGATCTCCACGCGCGCCAGCTGCGCGGCGAGAACATGGAGTGGCTCAAGTCGCTGCCCTATGAAGTGCGCGAAGGCGATCTGACGTTCTGCCACGGCTCGCCGATCAATCTCGAAGAGTTCGAGTACATCTTCTCGGTCGAGCAAGCGTCGCGCTGCCTCGAGATCTGGGATGACCTCGGGCTCGTCACATTCATCGGCCACTCGCATTTGTGCAAGTCGTTCGCGCTGACGCGGGACGAGGTGTTCGAGGTCGTCGCGACGAAATTCGTGATTCGCCCCGACCATCGCTACATCATCTCGGTCGGCTCCGTCGGCCAGCCGCGCGATTACGACAACCGCGCGAGCTACACGATCTACGATTCGACGGAACGCACGTTCGAGTTCAAGCGCGTCGCGTACGACATCGACGGCGCGGCCCAGAAGATTTTCGCGGCGGACCTCGAGCGGAATTTCGGCAATCGGCTGTTTCTCGGCGTTTGATCGATGCTGCTCCGGTTGTTGCGCACGTATCTGCGCCCGTTCTCTCGTCCGTTGGCGATGGTCGTGGTGCTGCAGCTCGCGGCGACGATCGCGTCGCTGTACCTGCCGAGCCTCAACGGCGAGATCATCGATCGCGGCGTCGCGACCGGTGATACCGACTACGTCCTCGTGCGCGGCGGCATCATGCTCGCGATCGCGGCGCTCCAGATCGCGTGCTCGATCTGCGCCGTGTATTTCGGCGCGCGCATCGCGATGGGCTATGGGCGCGACCTGCGCGCGGCGATCTTTCATCACGTCGGGCGATTGTCGGCGCGTGAGGTCGGCAAGGTCGGCGCGCCGTCGCTGATCACGCGCACGACGAACGATGTCCAGCAGGTGCAGATGCTGGTGCTGATGAGCATGACGATGCTCGTGATGGCGCCGATCATGTGCATCGGCGGCATCGTGATGGCGCTGCGCGAGGACCTCGCGCTCTCGAAGCTGCTGCTCGTCTGCATCCCGGCGCTCGCGGCGAGCATCGGCGTGATCATCGGCCGGATGATCCCGAAGTTTCGCGCGATGCAGCCGAAGATCGATACGGTCAATCGCGTGCTGCGCGAACAAATCACGGGCATGCGCGTCGTCCGCGCATTCGTGCGCGAGCCCGTCGAGCGCGAGCGCTTCGAGGTTGCCAATGGCGACTTGACCGCGATCGCGCTGCGCATCGGCACGCTCGGCGCGACGATGTGGCCGACGGTGATGCTCGTGTTCAACGCATCGAGCGTCGCGGTGCTGTGGTTCGGCGCGAAGAAGATCGCCGGCGGTACGCTCGAGGTCGGCGCGCTGACCGCGTACCTCTCGTACCTGATCCAGATCCTCGTCGCCGTGATGATGACGACGTTCATGTCGATGATGATTCCGCGCGCCGCCGTATGCGCGGAGCGCATCGTCGAGGTGCTCGACATGGTGCCGGAAGTGCGGCCGCCCGATGCGCCTGTCGTGCCGGCGCAGCTGACGGGTGCGGTCGAGCTTCGCGGCGTCGAGTATCGCTATCCGGGCGCGAGTGCGCCGGTGCTCGCGGATATCTCGTTCGTCGCGCAGCCGGGACAGATCACGGCGATCATCGGGTCGACAGGCGCCGGCAAGACGACGCTGCTCGACCTGATCCCGCGGTTGGCGGATCCGACAGCGGGCACCGTGCTCGTCGATGGTGTCGATGTTCGCGAGCGCGATCCGGAAGAGCTGTGGGCGCGCGTCGGTGTCGTGCCGCAGCGCGCGTATCTGTTCACCGGCACGGTCGCGACGAACCTGCGGTTTGGTAACCCCGACGCGACCGACGAACAGCTGTGGACCGCGCTCGAGCTCGCGCAGGCCAAAGACTTCGTCGAGCAGATGCCGCAAAAGCTCGATTCGCCGATCGCGCAAGGCGGCACGAACGTCTCCGGTGGCCAGCGCCAGCGGCTCGCGATCGCGCGCGCGCTGCTCCGCGAGCCCGGCATCTTCTTGTTCGACGACGCATTCTCGGCGCTCGATCTCGGCACCGAAGCGCGGCTGCGCCAGGCGATCGCGCCGCGTCTCGCAAAGGCCGCCGTGATCCTCGTCGCGCAGCGCGTCGCGAGCATTCGCCACGCGCAGCAGATCCTCGTGCTCGATAGCGGCAAGCTCGTCGGCAAAGGCACGCACGCGCAGCTCGTACAGACGTGCCCGACGTACGCCGAGATCGTCGCGTCGCAGACCGAAGAGAAGGAGGCGGCCGCGTGAGCACGAACCGGCCAGCGCCGCCGCAGCAGCAACGCGGTGTCGGTCCGCCGATGCGCGGCCCGATGGGCATGATGGGCCCGCCGCAGAAGGCGAAGAACTTCCGCTCGTCGGCAAAGCGGCTGATCGGGCTGCTCGCGCCGCAGCGGCCGCTCATCATTGTCGTGATCGCGCTCGCGCTGATGAGCGTGTCGCTGTCGGTCGCCGGTCCGAAGATCCTCGGTCGCGCGACAGACGTGATCTTCCGAGGCTTTTTGGGCAGCCAGCGTGCCGCTGAAAACCCGCGCACGGCCGCGCTCGCGAAAAAGATGGGTGTGGTGCCGGGTCACGGCATCGACTTCTCCGCGCTCGCGCATCTGCTCGTGCTCGTGCTCGCGCTCTACGTCAGCGCCTCGATCTTGATGTGGCTGCAGGGCTACATCCTCAATCACGTCGTGCAGCGCACGGTCCGGAAGCTGCGCGCCGATGTCGACGCGAAGCTAATGCGCGTGCCGCTCGTGTACTTCGATCGCCAGCCGCATGGCGAGGTGCTGAGTCGCGTCACGAACGATATCGATAACGTCGCGCAGGCACTGCAGCAGACGCTGAGCCAGATCCTCGTCGCGCTGCTCACCGCGGTCGGAGTGCTCATCATGCTCGTCGTGATCTCGCCGCTGCTCGCGCTGATCGCGCTCGTCACGGTGCCGCTCTCCGTCGTCGTGACTGCGAAGATCGGCAAGCGTGCGCAGAAGGGCTTCGTCGCGCAGTGGAAGCACGTCGGCGCGCTCAACGGCCAGATCGAGGAAGCGTTCACCGGCCACGCGCTCGTGAAGGTGTTCGGTCGTCGCAAGCAGATCGAGACGCGCTTTGGCGACAAGAACAACGAGCTCTACGATGCCGCGTTCCGCGCGCAGTTCATCTCGAGCCTCATCATGCCGGCGATCAACTTCGTCGGAAATCTCAACTACGTCGCGATCGCGGTCGTCGGTGGCCTGCGCGTCGCGTCGGGCGGCATGCTGCTCGGCAGCGTGCAAGCGTTCATCCAGTACTCGCGGCAGTTCACGCAGAACTTGAGCCAGCTTGCCCAAGTCGCAAACATCCTGCAGTCCGGTGTCGCCTCGGCCGAGCGCGTCTTCGAGCTGCTCGACGAAGCCGATCAATCGCTCGATCGCAGCGAGGCGACGCTGCCGGCGCCGCCGCGCGGCGAAGTGCAGTTCGATCGCGTGTCGTTTCGCTATAAGCCCGACGTGCCACTCATCGAGGACCTATCGCTCGTCGCGCGGCCGGGTCAGACCGTCGCAATTGTCGGCCCGACGGGTGCCGGCAAGACGACGCTCGTCAATCTGCTCATGCGATTTTACGACCTCGCCGGCGGTGCGATTCGCGTCGATGGCATCGACATCGCGACGGTGCCCCGCCGCGACGTGCGGTCCAAGCTCGGCATGGTGCTCCAAGATACGTGGCTATTCGGCGGCACGATTCGCGAGAACATCATGTACGGCAATCCCGGCGCGACCGAAGAGCAGATGCTCACGGCCGCGAAGGCGACGTACGTCGATCGCTTCGTGCGCGCGCTGCCCGATGGCTACGCGACGGTGATCGACGAAGAGAGCTCGAACTTGTCGGCGGGCGAAAAGCAGCTGATCACGATCGCACGCGCGTTCTTAGCGGATCCGGCGATTTTGATCCTCGACGAGGCGACGTCGTCGGTCGATACGCGCACCGAGGTGCTCGTGCAGCGTGCGATGGCGATGTTGCGGGAACGCCGTACGAGCTTCGTGATCGCGCATCGATTGTCGACGATTCGCGATGCGGATCTGATTTTGGTCATGGAGAACGGCGCGATTGTCGAGCAGGGAACGCACGCCGAGCTGCTCGCCGCAGGCGGGACGTACGCGCGGCTGTATCACGCGCAGTTCGTGGCGCCAGTGGCCGCTTAAAGAACTCGCGCCTGAGGTAACTGCGGCTCTGGCAGACGTTCCTTATCGGGTCGCACGATTGCGACGACGATGATGAACAGCACGATCGCTGCAATCTCGGAGCCCGCATCCACGAACAGCATGTTGACCGGGCCGTAGTCGGTCGACGCCCAGCCATCGACCTTCGTCATGTAGAGGATCGGAATGTTGGAGAGCGATGCGAGCGCGTTGTACTTCGTCGCCGCTGCGCCTTTGCCGATGACCTCGAGCACGAAGCCGGTGAACGTGCCATACGCGATGCCGCCGCCCGCCTGGTAGGCGAGCGTGAACACCGCGTACGTCGTCGGACTATGCGGAGCCACCGCCATCCCAACCGCAATGATCGCGAGCACCGCGCCACCGACCATGTATGCGACGCGCCGGCCGATGCGATCGGAAAGCCAGCCGCCGAGGAGACAGCCAAACGTCGCGGCGATACCGGCCGCCCAGCCGCTGGTCATCGCGACAAGATCCGCGTCAGCGCCCCAGTCCGTCGCGATCTGCCCCGAGAAGATACCTTGCGCGGCCGCCGAGCCAATCGGCAGGAAGCACAGCGTAAGCGCGACGAGGCCGCGTCGCGACCACGCCATCTGGATCACCTCGCGGCCGACTTCGATGATGCGCCCGAGCAGAATGCGCAGCACGTGCAACAGGCCGCGCGGTGCTTGCTCCGCATGCGCCTCCTTGGCAACGGCGATGCGCGGCGCCTCGGGCACGAGCACGAGCGCGAACATGCACGAAAACAAAACGACCGCGATGACGATGAACGCGACCTGGGTCGATACGTGCTCGGCGATATAGAGGCCAGCGCCGCCGCCAAGTCCCGCACCGCCGACGTTGCCCGCCTGGAACCAGCCTGCGGCGCGTCCGCGTTGTTCGGGAGGGGTCGCATGAGCCATCAGGCCCTCGACCGACATACCGACGAACGTGATCGCGAGGCTGTTTAAGAACACGAGCAGCTCGATCGGACCGAGATTGCCCTTCGTGATCGGTACGAACGCGAGCGCGAGGATCGTCACGCACGAGATCACATTCGCGAGCACGTACCAGCGCTTTCTCGTCAGCGTGCTGTCGGCAATCGGTGCCCATAACACCTTCCACGTATGTGGAAGCAGGTTGAGCGCGACGAGGCTCGCGATCACGTCGTCGCCCATGCCCTGCTTCTTGAGGATGAAGCCGAGCATGACGGCGACGAACCCCGAGGTCGCGCCGAACGGCAGATTCAGTAGGAACCAGACCCAGGTCTGAACCTTCTTGTCGTGCACGTCGTCGTTATAGCTCGTGGCGTAGCGCCGTGCCGGCGAAGCGCAGCGTGCTTTCGCGGGCCTCTTCTAATTCGTCCTTGCCGATGGCGCCATCGCGGCGCATCGCGCGCAGCACGATGTCGACGCGCTCGGCACTCTCCTTATCGAGCGCACCCTCGTCGCGCACGCGGCGACTCATCGACTGCGGCTCCGAGGTCAGCGCGGCGAGAAACGCGGCTTGCTTGAGCGACAAGTCGTGCGGCGAGACGTCGAACCAGTACGCAGACGCAGCCGCGATGCCGTGCACGCGCGGCCCGAGCTCGATGACGTTGAGATACCGCTCGAGGATCGCGCGCTTCTTGAGCCGCGCCTCGAGGCGCCACGTCAGGATCGCTTCCTGGATCTTGCGATCGAGGCTGCGACGCTGCGTGAGGAGCTCGTTCTTGACGAGCTGCTGGCTGATCGTCGAGCCGCCGCGCGCGAGCCGGCGATCGCGAAGATCGATCTCGAAGCTGCGCGCGATTTGATAGAGGTCAAAGCCGTGGTGGTCGTAGAAGCGGCCGTCTTCGGCGGAGACGAATGCGGCGGGGACGTAGTCGGGGAGCTTGCGCAGCTCGGTCCACTCCGGCGGGCGCTTGGTGTCGAGGGTCGTGACGTCGGCGGCGGGCGGCTCAGCCGCGACGTCGCAACGGTTGTCGATGTCTGTCGTGAGGTCGACGCCTTCGCCCGGCGGCGCGGCGAGATCGATCGAGAGATGCGCGCTGCCGCCGAACGTGCCTGTCATCGCGATGCCATCGAGCGGACCGCGCAGCGCGATGGGCAGGGCGTCGAACAGATCCATGCATGGGGCGGAGGTGAGTTGCAGATCGAGGGCGCCGGAGATTGGTGTTTGCCGACGCAGCCAGCCCGAGGCGGTCCACCGCGCGGCACCGGTCGCGAGCGTCGCGCGCTCGACGACGATCGCGGTTGGCGACAGCGCGACGGTGGTCGCGAGCGTGGCATCGAGCGTGACGGGCTCGGCGGCGAGCGTCGGGTGTTCGATGCGAACGCCGGTGAGCGCGACGTCGGTCCACAATTGCACCTGCGTCGCGTTGCGCGCGATCGTGACATGGCCCGACGCGTGCGCACCGTCGAGGACGACACCGCGCGGCGCGAGCGGAGCGAGCAGCGCGAGCGGCAGGCGTTCGCCGCCGACGGCGAGCGCGAAATCGGGCCGCAGCTCGGCGGCAATCGCGCGCGGTGCACCTGCATCGTCGACGAGCGCGCGCGCTTCGAGCGAGCCATGCGGCGCGAGCCGGCCGATCGCGACATCGCGCAGCAGGACGGCGCGATCACCGATCGCGAGCGTGCCGGTGCCGGCGACCGCGAGCACGCGACCGAACGTCATCGTCGGAAGCGACAGCTCGGCGGCGGCACGCGCGAGCTCGAGATCGGCGCGCACGAGGGATGTGCCGGCGCGTACGCGCAGTCGGCCGGTGATCAGCCGCGCGCCCGCACCGTCGGGAACGAGCTCGACGCGATCGGCAGAGAGCTCGCCGACACCGGCGATGCGCGCGACGAGGGTGCCGGAGCTAACGACGATGCGACGCACGTGCGTCGGCTGCGCGCCGCTGCCGTGGCGCGTGCCGAAGCGACGAACGAGGCGCGCGAGATCAGAATCGCCGTCGCGATCGATCGCGATCGCGACATGCGGCGCTTCGACGCGGATCTCGTCGGCGGTGAGCCGGCCGTCGATCAACGACGCGAGCGCGACCGACGCTTCGATTGCTTCCGCGGAGAACAAACGGCCGAGCTCGACATTGGAGAGCCGGATCGTGCCGGTGAGGTCCGCATCGACGCCACCGATCCGCGCGCTGACCCCGCTCTTTGCCCCGAGATGCGCGGCGAGCGTTTGCGTGCGCGCGTGAACCCACCAGGCAGCCGCTGCCGGTACGCCGAGCGCGAGCGCGGCGGTGACAGCGGCGATCCGATGGTGGCGCTTCATCAGTGCGTGTTCGATGCGAGCTCGCGTCGCTCTTCGCCGATGAGCTTGCGTTGGACGATGCGGCGCTCGCCGCGGCCGCGGCGGGTCGAGAGCGTCGCGCCGGCGAGCATCATCTCGCACAGCTCGCCAAACGAGATGCCGGCGGCATCGGCGATCTTCGGCAGTAGGCTCGTCGGCGTGAGGCCCGGCACGGTGTTTACCTCGAGCACGAACTCGTTGCCCGAGTCGCTGACGATCATGTCCACGCGCGTCGCGCCCGAACAGCCGAGCGCGAGGTGTGCGCGAAGCGCCTGCGCGAGCACGCCGCGATAACGCTCCGGCGACAGGCGTGGCGGCACGAAGTAATCGGTCGCACCGCGCGTGTATTTGTTCTGGTAGTCGTAGAAGCCTTCGCGTGGCGTGATCTCGACCGCGCCGAGCGCACGATCGTCGACGATCGCGACCGAGACCTCTTTGCCGGCGATGAAGCGCTCGACGAGGATCTGGTCATCGAAGCAGAGTGCTTGCTCGACGGCGGGGGCGAGCTCGTCGAACGATTTGCAGATCGTGACACCGACCGAGCTGCCTTCGCGCACCGGTTTGACGACGCACGGAAAGCCGAAGTCGGCGTGCAGCGTCGCGAGGTCGATCGTCTCGTCGGCGCCGAGCGTGTAGTACGCGGGCGTCGGCAGGTTGTGGAGGCGGAACAGCTCCTTTGCCTTCGCCTTGTGCATGGCGAGCGCCGATGCCATCACGTCAGAGCCGGTGTACGGAATGCCGAGCAGCTCGAGCAGGCCCTGGATGCACCCGTCTTCGCCGAGGCGACCGTGAAGTGCGATGAATGCGACGTCGATCTGTTCCTGGCGAAGCGCGACATCGACGTCTTGATCGACGTAGATCGGAATCGCGTCGTGGCCGCGCTCGCGCAGCGCTGCGAGCACTGCCTCACCGGTGCGTAGCGACACGTCGCGTTCGCTCGAATTACCACCGAGCAGAATGCCGATCTTGGGGGACTGCATGACGATGCTCCTTTACAGACGAGAACGTCGCAGGATCCCGCCGTAATCCGACCGTAAAGGCCATAGGTAAGAGGGGCAATTTTTTGGGCCGCAAACGTGGTAAGAGGGCAGCCGCGATGAGTGAGGGCCAGGAAAAGAAGAAAAAGGCGAGCGGCGCGAAGAAGGCGACCGCCAAAAAGAAGCCTGCGGCAAAGAAGCCGCGGACCAAGAAGCCGACGCAGGCCCAGGCGGGCGCCGAGCCCGAGCCGGCGGCCATCGAGGTCGAGCCGGCAGGCATCGATACGGCACCGGAGTTGGCCGACGTGATCGAGGCCGAGATTATCGCCGAGACGCCCGCGGCCGAGATGATCGAACAAGCGGCGCCGCTCTCCGACGAAGAGCAAGAGCTCTCCACGATTTATGGCGAGGACTTGAGCGCGCCGGCCACGGCGCACGCCGAGTTTCAGGACCGCCAAACGCGCGATGAAGACCGGCCGATGATGCCGGAGATCAACGCGCGCGAAGAGCGCAAGCAGCGGTGGGAGGATCGTCGCAAGAGCCGTCGCGAGCAGCGCGAGGCCGAACGCCAGGCCCGCCGCGACCGCCACGCGCAGCAGCAAGTGCGCCAGCAAGATGCACGGCCCCCGCAGCAGCCGCCGCCGATGGGCGCGGCCATGCCGCAACCGGCGGCGCCGAGGGTCAACGGTCACGAGCACGATGGCCTCGCGCGCGTCGGTACGCCGCTTGGCGATGCCGCCGCGGCCGTGTTCGCGCAGCTGCGCAACGGCCAACCGCTGCCGGTGCGTCAGCTCGCGGCGATGATGCGCAAGCGCTCACTCGTCAATCAGGATCCGGATCAGCTGTGGCCGCAGCTCAAGGCCGAGCTGCTCGGCGACGAGCGCAGCTATCGCACGCTCGGGTTGCGCCCGCGCATCGTGTATCGCGGCCGCGATCTGTTCGCGCCCGGCCCGGTCGCGATGAGTCAAACGGCGGAAGCCGAGGCAGGCGTCGCGAACGCGCTGTCCAAGCTCGCGAGCGCCACGCACCGTGCACTCGCGACGCGCCTGTCGAAAGCATCGCCGCAGGGGTTCGAACGCATCATCCATGCGTATCTCGTCGCCGCTGGGTATCGGGATATCGAGTGGATCAAGCGCGTCGGCGGCATCTCGTACGCGACGGCACTGGCGCCCGGTCTCGAGCGCACCGTGCTGATCAGCGCGCGGTCGGGCGACCAGCCAATCGATCGCCGCGGCGTCGGCGAGCTGCGCGTCGGTGTCGAGGCGAAGGATCTCGTCGCCGGCATTTTGTTCTCCGCGCGCGAGCTGTCGGAGGATGCCGAGCGCGAGCTCGAGCGTGCCGGCCGTTCGATCTCGGTCGTGTGCGGTGACCAACTCGTCGCGGTGTTGATCAACGCGGGCGTTGGTGTCGTCAGCTCGGCGGCGCCGCTGCACTACGTCGACGATCAGCTCCTCGACGAGCTCCTCGCGGGATGATCTATCGCTGGCTCGGCCGCGTCGATTATCGCGCGGTGCTCGCCGAGCAGCACGCAGAGCGCGAGCGCGTGTGGGCCGGTGGGCCTGGCGTTGTGCTGCTCTGCGAGCATCCGCCGGTCATCACGCTCGGTCGGAGCGCGAATCGCGCGAACGTTCTCGACGCCGGCGATGTGCCGATCGAGCAGATCGAGCGCGGCGGAGACGTCACGTATCACGGCCCGGGCCAGCTGATGGTCTATCCGATCGTGCGCGTGCGTGGCGTCGTCGCATTTCTGTCGCGTGTTGCGGGCGCGCTCGCCGATGCGTGCGCCGCGTTCGGCGTCGCGGGCGCCGAGTTTCGTCGCGATCCGGCCGGCCTTTGGCTCGGCGATGCGAAGCTCGCCGCGTGCGGCATCCACATCGCGCGCGGTGTCAGCATCCACGGCTTCGCGCTCAACGTCGCGACGCCCGATGATGCGTGGCGCCGCATTCGCCCGTGCGGGTTGTGCGCGCGGCAGATTTCGCTCGCCGATGCGCTCGCCACGCGCGGCGTGCCCGTGCCGGGCGTCGAGCAACTCGCTGCCGACGCGGGCCCACGATTGGTGAGCGCGCTGCTATAACGCGCGCATGGCGCGGATCGTCGTCCTCTACAATACCGACTACGACGCGGAGCAGGCGGCGAACGCGAACCTGCCCGATGCGACTTCCGTGCGCGGCTCTGCCAAGGCGATCGCGAGTGCACTGATGGAGGCGGGCCACACCGTCGACCTGACAGGCGTGCACGGCGTCGAGGTCTACGACGTGTTGTCGCGGCTCGCGGCGAACCGGCCCGACGTGCTGTTCAACCTCTGCGAATCGATGGACAGCGATCCGCGCAACGAGCCAACGTTCGCGGGCCTGCTCGAGCTGTTCAAGATTCCGTACACGGGCGCCGACCTCCTTGCGCTCGCATCGTGCCTCTACAAGCAGCGCACGAAGGACATCTTGATCGCGCACGGCGTGCCGACGCCGCCGTACCGATTTCTGCGCGACGAGGTCTCGCTCGCCGACCCCACGCTCGAGACGCTCGACTATCCGTGGTTCGTCAAGCTCAGCCACGAAGACGCTTCGATCGGCATTACCGAAGCGAACGTCGTCGCGGATGCGGCGGCGCTCCGCGCTCGTGCGCGGGAGCTGATCGCGGCGCATCGCGAGCCCGTGCTCGCCGAGCGCTACATCGCGGGCCGCGAGATCAACGTGACGCTGATGGGCAACGGCGATCGCATCGAAGTGTTGCCGCTGCACGAGATCGATTTCGCCGCGATGCCGCCGGGCAGGCCGCACATCGTCAGCTACGCCGCGAAGTGGGATGACGCGCACGTCGACTATGCGGGCACCAAGCCCGTGCCGCTGCGCGACGCGAGCCCCGCCGTGATCGCCGAGATCGAGCGCGTCGCGCGCGCGGCGTGGCGCGCTGTCGAGTTGCGCGATTACGGCCGCGTCGATTTGCGCGTCGATCACAGCGGCGTGCCGTGGGTGATCGACGTCAACCCAAATCCCGATATCTCGCCGGATGCGGGATGTGCGCGCGCGGCCGCCGCAGCGGGCATGAGCTACCCGCAGATGATCAGTCGCATCGCCGAGCTGGCGCTCGCGCGGTATTAGTCGGTATTAGTCGTCGTCGCTCTCGTCGGCGTCGTCGCCCGCGAGGCGGCGCAGCTTCTTTTGCAGGCCGAAGCGCGAGAGCCCGAGCAGGCGCGCGGCGACGGTCTGGTTGCCTTTCGCGCGCGCCATCGCGGCCGCGATGTATGCCTGTTCCGTCGCGCCGAGCGCGGGCTTGAGGCGAAGGTCTTCGCCGATCGTCGGCCGCGCCGGTTCGGGTCGCGCGGCGGCGGCAGCGACCGCTTCCGGCAAGTCGCCAATATCGATCAAATCGCCGCCCATCGCGACGCCGCGCGCGAGCGCGTTCTCGAGCTCGCGTACGTTGCCGGGCCAGCGATGTTGGCCAAGCGCGCGCATCGCGGCGCGGGTCAGCCGCGGTGGGGTGCGGCCCTGGCAGAGGCGCGCGAGCAATTTCTCGACGAGCAGCGGCACGTCGCCATCGCGCTCGCGCAGCGGCGGCGCGGGGATCGTGATGACCTCGAGGCGGAAGCGAAGGTCTTCGCGGAATTTGCCCGCGGCGGAGAGCTCCGCGAGCGAGCGCTGGCTCGCGGCGACGACGCGGACGTCGACCTTGCGCGTCTTCGTGTCGCCGACGCGGCGAATCATGCCGTCCTGTAGCGCGCGGAGCAGCTTGGCCTGCATGCCGGGGCTGGTGTCGGCGATCTCGTCGAGAAACAGTGTGCCGCCGTCGGCGACTTCGAACAGACCGCGGCGGTCGCGATCGGCGCCCGTGAATGCGCCGCGCACGTGGCCGAACAGCTCGCTCTCGAGCAGCGTTTCGGGCACGGCGCTGCAGTTGATCGCGACGAACGCACCATCGCGGCGCGGGCCGTGATCGTGAAGCGCGCGCGCGACGAGCTCTTTACCCGTGCCACTCTCGCCGACGATCACGACGGGTAGCGACGTCGCGGCCGCGCGATCGAGCGTATCGAGCATACGCAGCATCGCGGGCGAGCGACCGACGATGCCATCGAAGTCGTTGCGCAGGCGCGAGCGGTCGGGCAGGTCTGCCTTGACGCGCACGAGCTCGGCATCGCGGTCGGCAAGCTCGGCGGAGAGGCGACGATTGAGGCTGTCGACCTCGCGCGTCGTGCGGCGAAGATCGGCGGTCAACCGCGCGTTCTCGATCGCGATCGCGGCGATATCGGCGAGCTCGCCGAGCAGGGTCGCGGCTGAGTCGTCGAATGCGCCGCCGCGCAGGCGATGGTCGACGTAGATGCAGCCGGTGATGACGCCGCGCTGGCGCAGCGGCACGACAAGCACCGAGCGCAAGCGCAGCGCAGCGACCGATGCGGCGACAGCGAAGCGCTCGTCGTGGCCCGCGTCGACGGTGACGACCGGCTCGCCCGTCTGCGCGGCGCGCTCGGCGATCGATCGACTCACCGAACGCTCGCCGCTCTCGAGATCGCCCATCGCGAAGTTGCGCGAGACCACCGGCGAGAGCTCGCCATCCGCTTGCCGCAACAGCAAGAAACCGCGCTCGGCGGCGGTGAGCTCGATCGCGGTGTCGATCACTTCGTCGAGAATGCGCTCGACGTTTGCCTCGCTGTTGAGGCGCCGCGACAGCGTGAGCAAGCGGCGCAGATGCGCGGCGTTGTCATCGCGATAGCGCAGCGCCGCCGGCGGCTCGCTGCCCGGCAGATTCGCGAGATCCGCATCTGCTTCGAGTGCCGCGCGAAATGCAGGCGCCGCCGCGGCGACCATCGCGGCATGTGCGGCACGCGCGCGATCGACGAACGTCCGCGCCAGCGCGCCATCGCGCCCGCGCTGCGCGAGCATCGCCGCGATCGCGTTCGCACGGAACGCGCGCTCGAGGCGGTCCGCGTCGGTCGCGCGCGCTGCAGCGTCACCGCATGCGTGTGCGAGAAGGTGCAGGTCGCTGTCGCTCGGCCACTCGAGCTCGACATAATGGATCGCGCTATACGCGCCGCTGTCGCGCAGGGCTGCGTGACCGCTGCGCGGCGTCGCGCGCACGTTCGATTGGGTGCGACGCGTGACGGGCTCGGCCTCCGTGCCCTGACGCTGGCGCGCTGGCGCCGGCGCTTCGCGCAACGCCGGATGTGCGCCCGACATCCGCGAGCTGCGCGCCGTATCGAGCGCGGCGAACGATGCCGTGTCGCGCAGGTTCGGCGGCGGTTTCGGATCCTGATACGCCTGCTGCGCACCGGTGCGATTGCGGCGTGCATCGAAGAGGCGAAGCGCGAGCCGACCGCGCGCGATCGTCCAGCGATCGCGATCGTCGGCGCTCGCGCACAGCGCTTCGACATCGACGTCGACGCGATGACCGGCCTCGGCGAGCGCGCAATATGCGTGGACCTGCGCGTGCGCGTCGCCGCGCTCGGTCCCGATCGCGAGTGCTTCGCGATAGGCGCGCAGCGCGCCCAAGTCTTCGCCGAGACGACGCAGCGAGTCGCCGAGTACGAGTAGCGCGATCGCGCGGTAGTGCGGCGCGCCATCGGCGTGGGCAAGCGCGGAGTCCGCCGCGGCGCACGCATCTTCGGCCTGGCCGAGCGCGAGCAGCGCGTTCGCGCGATTGAAGTCGGCCGCGACTTGCTCCGTCGTCGCGCCGAGCTCGGCGAACACGCGGCGCGCAGCGGCAAGCCGCGGCAGTGCTTCGCTCGCGCGACCGCGCTCCGACAGCACGGTGCCGAGATTGAGCTCGGCGACGGCGGCGGCATGAACCTCACCGACTTCGTCGAGCTTGCGCGCGGCCTCGCGATACCTGTCGCTCGCGAGCCCGAGCTGGCCGCGCTGTTGCGCGACCATGCCGCGCAGTGACAGTGCACGACCGACCGTCGCGGCATCGCCGGCGGCGGTGCCACCGACTTCGAGCGCGGCGAACGCGCGATCCGCTTCGTCCAGATCGCCGAGGTAGAACGCGGCGAGGCCGGCCGCTTCCGCACGCAGTCCCGCGAGCGCGCCACCTACCGTCGCGACCCGCCGCGCTTCCTCGAAGCGTGACCGCGTGACGAGAAGTCGCGCATACGTGCCCGCGACGTCGGCGTGCGCGGGATCGTGCGCATAGAGCTGTGACAGTGTCGTTTCCGCGGCATCGAGATCGCCGGCGCGCTGCGCCGCTCGGGCGATGACGAGCTGCGCCGAGGCGCGATCGGCGCCGGCGTCTTGCGCAGCACGAGCGAGCGGCTCGACATCGCGATAGTTGCCGGCCGCGGCAGCGGCGCGGGCGGCGACGAGGCCTGCGCGTGCGACGATCGCGCGCGCGCGCGAGGTCGACGGTTGCGATGTCGGCGACGCCGGTTGCTGCGACGTGTTGCTTCGCGCTGCCTCGACGTTGCCAACGCCCATCGCGCGTTCGGCAAGCGCACGCGCACGATCGGCGCGGCCGCGCACGAGCAGTTGCTCCGCGACGCCGCACGCGAAGTCGGCCGTCTCGAGATCGAGCACCGCACGCGACAGGAGCGACGCGAGTGCCTCGACAGGAACCGCGGCGCGCTCTGTAGCTCGGGTCGCGTCGACAGGAGCCGCGGCGCGCTCTGCACGTAGCGTCGCAAGGCCCGCTGCCGCAAAGTCGCTCGCATCATTGGATTCGATCGCCTCGGCCGTCGCGCGATCGATCGCGAGCTCGTCGCCGCGCCGCCGCACGAGCCCGATGCGCTCGAGCTCGACGACCTCCGCGAGGCCAACTTGATCACCGCGGCATCGCGCCGTCGCGAGCACGCGATCGAGGCGCGCGCGACCGCCCCACACCGCGAGCGCGAGCGCGACAAGCCGCGCACCGGCACTGACGGTCTGCAGCTGACGCGCGCGCAGCTCGGCGGCGCCGACGCTCGACCGCGCCGCCCAATCGACGGCGAATGGATCTTTTTCGTCGGCGATCGAGCGCACGAGCTCGATCGTCGTCAGCGCGAGCCCGCCGCTCGCGACGTGAAGACCCTGCGCCCACGCACGCGGCGGCTCTCGACCGAGCATCGCGGCTGCGAGCGTGCGCACGCCATCGGCATCGAGAATCGGCACGTCGTGGACCACGACATCGTCGCGTTCGCCAACACTTTCATCGGCGAGCACCACGACCGGCCGTTCGAGGCCGGCGCGACCAAGTGCGGTCACGAGCTCTTTCGCGCGCGCATCATCGCCGAGCTCGAAGATCACGACGGCGTTCGCGCGCGCTACCGCGCGAGCAACGACATCGATCCAGCGTCGCGATGCGTCTGTCGCAGAAGCGGCCGAACCCAATACCGCGGTCACGACGGGCTCGACGGAGAGGCGCGCCGCGATCTCATCGAACGTTCCCGTGATCACATCCGTCGGCCGACGGCCGCGTGCGACCTCGTCGAGCTGCCACGCACGCACCGCGCGATCGACGAGCTGACGACCGCCGGCCGCAGCGATGCCTGCAACGACGTGAACGACAGGGCGCCCGGACGCGAGGTGGCGCGCGAGTAGGTCGCTCGCCTCGCGCGCGCCTGGCCACGCGGCCGCCGCCGGAGGCGCGCCGATCTTCGGTCGCGCACGCCGCACGAGGCCCGGCGCGATCAGCGGCGCGAGCTGATCGAGCTCTTCGAGTAATGCGAGTGCCGACGCAGGACGCGCATCGACATCGCGCGCGACCATGCGTCCGATCAGATCGGCAAGCGGGCCTGGCATGTTCGGAAGAGCAGGGAGCCCGGTGTTCGTGACAATTTTGTGCACGAGCTCGCCGAGCGATGGCGCATCGATCATCGGCCGCCCGGTAACGAGCCGAACGGCGGTCGCGCCGAGCGCATACACATCGCTGCGCGGCTCGACGTGACCGGCGAGTGCTTCGGGCGCCATGAAGTGCGGCGTGCCGCGCGCGCCGGCGCCGACCGCGAGGCCGAGATCGACGAGCACCGCGCGATGCTCGTCGTCGATGATGAGGATGTTCGCGGGCGACACGTCGCCATGCACGAGCCCGGCGGCGTGAATCACCGCGAGCGCACCCGCAACATCGGCGAGCAGTGACCACAGAGCGCGCGAGTCATCCCAGCGGCGGGTATCGCAGCGGCCGCCGGCGATCCATTCCGCGATGAAGAACGGCGCGCCCGGTGCGATGTCATCGATCACTTCGGTCGTGCGACCGACCTCGTACACGCGTGGCAGCGATGGATGCGAGAGCTTCGCCAGCTGGGCGAACTCGTCGAGGAGCATGGCCTCGTCGCGCGCGCTGACCTTGAGTGCGCGGGCTTGCGAGGTTTGTGTATCGAGGACCTTTAGGACGCGTCCGAAGGACCCGCGACCAATCAACTCTTGGACGCGATAGCGTCCGAGGACCGGTTCGCGAGCACTCGGGGTCGCCACGCCACCATGTCAACTTGATTGGCAGGTCATGTCAACACGATTGGCTCGACCGGACACCAACGTTCCTTAGAGCCAGCGGATCAAGCATGTTATCGTCGGCGCGTGCCGGACGACGATCGGCCACGCCGTCGGCTCGGAGACGAGACGAAAGAGCGGATCGCTGGCTTGGCGTCCGGTTGGAGCCTCGATAGCCAGAGCGAGGGAGCACCCGCTCCGGAAGAGGAACCGCCACAGCCGTCCGAGAAACATGAGGCCGCTCCGGCGGAGTCCGCGCCAACTGTCGATTCGACCAAAACGAACCCTCCCGCTGCGCGCGCGAAAGCGCCAACCGCGCCACCACCACCGCCGCGCACGAAGCCGCCGACGGCTCCACCACCGCCACCACGATCAACGGGTGCGCAGCCGGTCGTTGGTCGTGCAAAGCCGCCAACGGCTCCACCTCCGCCGCGCGCGAAGCCGCCAACCGCACCGCCGCCAACGCCTCGCGCGGCAACCGGCGCGCAACCGATCGTTGGCGATTCCGGTCGCGCGAAGCCGCCGACCGCACCACCGCCCGAGTCAGGACGCGCGAAGCCGCCGACCGCACCACCGCCCGAGTCAGGACGCGCGAAGCCGCCGACCGCGCCACCGCCAACTCCGCAGCGCGTCGCGACGAGCCAATCGGACACGATACCGAAATCGGGATCGCAGCGCGTTTCGATCAGCCAGTCCGATACGCTGCCGAAGTCTGGCGCCGCCCGCGTGTCGATCAGTAACTCCGATACGCTGCCCAAAGCGATCGATCAGCCGCGCACGAAACCGCCGACCGCACCGCCGCCACCGCCGCCACGACGTGGGAGCGCGACGGGGTCGCAACCGGTATCGGCGCGGCCGGAAGCTGCGCAGCGGCGGCCGGAAGCTACGCGACCGCGGCCGAGCAATTCGTCGATGAGTGCAACATCGTCGGGAACGATCGGTCCGATTCGCACCGCGACGCCGCCAAAAGGCTCGAGCGGACCCACCGCGACGACATCGAAAGGCGCGAGCGGACCCACCGCGACGACATCGAATGCCGGACCCACCGCGACAACATCGAATACCGGACCCACCGCGACGACATCGAATGCCGGACCCACCGCGACGACATCGAATGCCGGCCCCACCGCAACGACATCGAAAGGCGCGAGCGGACCCACGGCGACGAGCTCGAGCGCCGCGGGCGGACCCACCGCGACGAGATCGAGCGGCGCGAGCGGATCCGCCACGACGAGATTGAGCGGCGCGAGCGGACCCACCGCGACAAGATCGAGCGCGAGCGGCCCTGCGGCGGCGACATCGCAAGCTGCGAGCGGACCGACTGCGGCGATGCCGAGAGCCGCGAGTGGTCCAACGGCCGCGACATCGAGTAGCTCGACGGCAGCCCGACGGTCGCCGGGCACGGCGCCATCGGCAGGCGCGCCGGCGCCTGATTCGAACACGCCGCACAGTGGTCCCCGCTATCCGCGCGCGAACTACGACGGAGCAACGCCGCCATTTGCGACCGAGCCACGCGACATCGGCGAAGAGCCCAGTTTCGCGGAGTCGCGCACGCCGGCCGTCATCGTCGACGAGTCGCTCACGATTCCCGATCCGGTACCGCCGGCGCCCCTATCGCCTAAGCCCACCGCGACGCCATCACGACCGATCATCCCGCAGCGCGCGGCGACGCCCGAAGGTCAAAAGCTCGTCGTGCCCGTCGGCGAGTTCGACAGCGGCGTCAAGACCATCAACGACGGCGACGAGGGAAAGATCCGCGCGATGGCGCGGTCGCAAGCGCAAGCGCAAGCGCAAGCGACGATCAAGCGCGACCCAGCCGAGGCCCTGCTGAAGATCGGCGGCGAGGAGATCGAAGTCGATGCCGACGAGCTCCTCGAAGAGGAGCCCGCTGCCGATACGTCGCGCGGCGACCCGACGGCGATCGACTCGCAAACCGCGAAATTCGATCGCTCGGATCCGACGCCCGATCACGACGCGACGGGCGCGCCGCGCGCAAAGCATCTGACCGGCGGCACGCTGCGCGCGAGTGCAGCATTGCGTCGCAAGCGCGGCCTGCTTGGCGATGCGCGATACGTGATCACCGTCGTGTTCGGCGTGCGGTCGTCGCGACGCGAGCTCGCCGAGCTCGAGCATCGCCAGGAGCTGCGCCAGACATCGCGGCGTCGTCACCTCGTTACACTCGGGCGCACCGCGATCATCACCGATACGTTCGATCACGGCGCGATGGCCGAAGCTCGCGACCAGTTGTCGGCGATCGAAGACGAGCGGTCCAAGCACGTCGGTGCGGTCTCGGCGGCGGATGCCGAGCTCGATCGCGTACGGCGTGATCGCGAGTCGAAGGCGAAGCAATACAAAGAGAGCGTTGCCGCGACGGAGAAAGAGCTCGCCGAGCTCAGCAAGAAGCTCGATCCGCTCGAGAAGGAGGCGGCGACCGCGCGCAAGCGCGCCCAGGAGCTGCGCGAGTCGCTGCGGCGTATCGACAAGCAGATCGCCGATACCGAGGCGCTGTTCACGTCGGTCAAGGGCGAGAAGATGGACAAGGCCGCGATCGAGGCCGATCTCGCGACGCACAAGGCGGACCGCAAAGCCGTGCTGCGCGACGAGCCTGTGATCGCCGCGTCGCTCGACGCGCTGGAACCTCGAATTGCGGCGATTGAAGGGAGCCGGACCGAGCTCCGCAAGAAGCGTGTCGAGCTCGACAGGCACGAGACCGAAGATCAACGGCGCACGATGGAGCTCCTCGACGCGATCGCCGCGAAGCGCAAGGTCGTCGACCGCGCCTCGGCGGATGCCGAAGCCGCGCGCGACAAAGCGCTCTACGAGCTCGGCGATCGGCTTTACGTGGATCGCCCGAAGTCACTGGGGCCGCAGCTGGCGCCGATCGATCAGATCGATCTCGAGCTCGGTGAAGGTGATCGTCGCATCATGGAGCTGCGCGAAATCCTGATGAACGTCGACAAGGCAAAGCTCGCACGCGGCCTAGCGCTGATCATCCTCGTCGGCGGCGCGGTGGGTTTGTTCCTGTTCTGGGTGCTGTCGAAGGTGTTATAGACGACCGCCATGCCCAGCCGTTCGACCCTCGTCGGGATCGGGCTCGTTTGCTTCGCGAACCTGCTGCTCTCGATTCTAATCACGCGGCTGTTCTCGGCGACGATGTTCTATCACTTCACGTTCATGGCAGTCGGACTGTCCATGTTCGGGATCGCCGCGAGCGGCGTGTTCGTGTTCCTGCGGCGCGCGTCGTTTGCGGACGATGTCGAACGCCACCTCGCGCGTTATGCGCGCTGGTTCGCGCTCGCAACGCTCGTCGCGGTCGTCTTCACGACGCGGTTTCCGATCTTCGCCGGCGGGCACGTGCCGGATTGGTCGCTGGTGGTGTTCGCGAAGCTCGTCGCGCTCATCGTGCTGACCGCGCTGCCGTTTTTCTTCGCCGGCGTCGTCGTCTCGATCGCGCTCACGTTCTTCCGCGGCCACGTCAATCGCGTGTACTTCTACGACCTCGTCGGCGCCGCGCTCGCTGCGCTGCTCGCCGGCGTGTTGCTCGGCCTATTGGGCGGCACGACGATGGTCATCGTTGCCGCTGCGGTCGCGCTCGTCGCGAGCGCGTTGTTTCACGGCGAAGGCCGTGCGCGGTGGGCGCTGCCCGGGCTCGGCGCAGCGCTCGTCGTGCTCAACGTGATCTATCCGGTCATTCACGTTGGTTCGGTGAAGTGGGAGCGCAAGCTCGCATTCGAGAAATGGAACGCTTTCTCGCGCGTCACCGTCGATCTCAAGAACACGATCAAGATCGACGCTGCGGCCGCGACGCATATCGAGGACCTGCGCACACTGGCGCCGGGGATGGAGAAGAAGGAGATCACGGCGGTTGCGCTGCACACCTGGCAGACGCCGCCCGACGACGTTCTGATCATCGGCCCTGGCGGCGGGCGCGATGTGCTGTTCGCGATCGCCGCAGGCGCGCAACACGTCACCGCCGTCGAGATCAATCCGCTGATCGCGAACGACATCATGCGCGAGCGCTACGCCGCGGCGAGCGGCCGGCTGTACTTCAATCCGCGCGTCACGCTTGTCGTCGACGAGGGCCGAAGCTTCGTTGGCCGTACCGATGCCAAGTTCGACATGATCCAGGCATCGCTCGTCGATACATGGGCTGCGACCGCGGCCGGCGCGTTCGCGCTGACGGAGAATACGCTCTACACCATCGAGGCGTTTCAGGATTACTACGCGCACCTGACCGATCGCGGCGTCGTCACCATGACGCGCTTCTACGGCGCGCGAGACGGCGACAACGTCGGCGAGAGCCAGCGACTCATCATCCTCGCCGCAGGTGCGCTCGAAACGATCGGTGTGAAACCTGGCGATACGCGCAAGCACATGGTGTTCGTGGTCTCCGGCAACGTCGGCACGCTGATCGTCAAGAGAACGCCATTCACGGCTTACGAGCTGCAACGTCTGGACGCGAACGTGACGGCGGCCGGCTTTCAGACGCTGTTGTCGCCGACGACGGACGGTTCGACGATCCTCGAGAAATACGTCGACAGCGGCGCGTGGAGCAGCGTCGTTGCCAACGCGCGTGACGAGCTCCGCCCGCCGACTGACGATCGTCCGTTCTTCTTCTTCTTCACGAAGTTCGGCGACCTGTTCAACGTCAAGGGCAAGAAGATGTACGACCCGAGTCTGTGGGTGCTGATGTCGCTCGGCACCGTGCTCGTGCTCGGCCTCTTGTTCGTCATCCTGCCGCTACTTGTCGGGCTTCTTCGCGGCAACGCAAACGCGGTCGGCGAATCGCGTCGCGCGCAGGCAACGGTGCTCGCGTACTTCGGGCTCGTCGGCTTCGCGTTCATGGCGATCGAGATCGCGCTCTTGCAGCGCTTCACGCTGTTCCTCGGTCATCCCACGTATTCGCTGCTCGTCATTCTCTTCGTCGTGTTGTTAGCGACCGCGCTCGGGTCGCGACTGAGCGAGCGCTTCAACGCAACGCGGCTGATGCTCTACGCGGGTCTCGCGCTCGCCGTGCTCGGCGCGATCTACGGCTTCGCACTCGGCGATGCGTTGCGCGCGATGATCGGCCTGCCGCGCCCGCTGCGGATCGTGATCACGGGCGCGCTCGTCACGCCATGCGGGCTCCTCATGGGAGTCATGATTCCAAGTGCGATCCGGGTGCTCGGAAAGAGCCCGCTCGTGCCGTGGGGCTGGGGCGTCAACGGCGCGCTGTCGGTGATCGGGACGTCGATCGCGACGATCATCGCGATGTATGTCGGGTTCACCGCGACGTTCCTCGTCGGCGCGCTCGCCTATGCAGCCGCCGGTGGCGTGAGCGTGCTCGTCGTGCGGCTGTACTCCCGACAAGACGCTGCGCCCGCCGTTTCGAGCGAGCGATTGCGCGCCGCGAGCTGAGGATCGGGCTAGCTTCGCCGCATGGCGAAGAAACCGGTCTGTGTTGTCGTTGGCGTCGGTCCGGGCAATGGTGCTGCGTTCGCGCGGCGCTTCGATCGCGATGGCTATGCGGTCGCGCTGCTCGCGCGCAGCGAAGGCGTCGGGCGTGAGCTTGCAACGACGCTGAGCGACGCGCGGGCGTGGGCGTGCGATGTCGGGGACGCGGAGGCGGTGCAGCGCACGTTTGCTGCGATCCGCGAACAGCTGGGCGATCCGGAGGTCGTGATCTACAACGCGGGGTCGGGCGTGTTCGGCTCGTTCGACGACGTGACTGCCGCGGATCTCGAGACGAGCTGGCGCGTGAACACGCTCGGCATGTTCCTCGTCGCCAAGCAGGTCGTGCCGGCGATGAAGCAGGCGGGCCGCGGCAGCTTTGTCGTGGTCGGCGCGACTGCGTCGCGGCGCGGCGGCGCGAAAACGGCGGCATTTGCGCAGTCGAAGATGGCGCAGCGCGCGCTCGCCGAATCACTCGCGCGCCATCTATGGCCCGCCGGCGTTCACGTCAGCCTGATCGTGATCGATGGCGTTGTCGATCTGCCGCGGACCCGCAAGATGATGCCGGGCAAGCCCGACACATTCTTCGTCGCGCCGGATGATGTCGCGGCGACCGCGGCGTTCCTTGCGGCGCAACCGCGATCGGCGTGGACGTTCGAGCTCGAAGCGCGGCCCTTCGGCGAGAATTGGTGACTACGCAGCGAGGGCGCCGGCGACTTCGAGCGCGGTGCCCGCAACGCCGACGAGCCACGCCAGCGTGCGTAGACCCTTGACGCCCGCGAGGTAGAGCACGAAGTACGCGACGCGCGCGCCGACGAACACCTGCGCGCCACGGACGACGTGCCAGCTCGTCGCGCCCGCTGACTTGGCGGCGAGATACGCGCCGATGAAGAGCACGAGGTTCTCGAGCATGTTGCGCGCCGCGCGATCGGCGCGTTCGGCGATCGGGCTCGCCGGCGGCAGATCGTCGCGGTTGCCGAGCATCAGCGCGACGCTGCCGTTCGTACGCAGCATCGCGGCGGTCATGATCATGAGCCACGCGAGCGCGACCGCGTAGGCGAGCATCGCAGCGTCGGTCGTCATCCGAGCATCCGATCGATGCGGTCGATCGCGACGAGCGTCATCACGACGCGAAGCGCTCCAAGCACGCAGCCAATCGCGCCGACAGCGATCGCGGTCGCGGCGGCGAGGCGGCGCGCGCCGGGTGCTGCGCGCTGCTCATAGCCGAGGTAGCCGCAGCCGATCGCGCCGATGCCGAGGCCAATCGCGACGAACAGGCCTGGCGAGGGCAGGGCCGCCGAGACGAGCGCAACGACCGCGAGCGTCAGGGCAAGCCGTGCCATCGAACCGACGCTAGCGCCGCCCGAGCGAGCGCGCGAGTTTTCGCCCGAGACTGGCCAGCTGCCGAGCGCGCGAGTTTTCGCCCAGACTGCGCCTGCGGGCGACGACGCGCGCGAGGTTCCGCCCGGGCGAGCGTGTTTTCGCCCCGCCGGCAACCGCGCGACATCGCTCGCTCGGAACCGGTCCTCGTTTCGTGCTACACGACGCGCGATGTCCGAGACAGCTGAGGTCCGCGCCGGGTTTTGCGCGATCGTCGGGTTGCCGAACGTCGGTAAGTCGACGCTCCTCAATCGCGTGCTCGGCCGTCACCTCGTCGCGGTCTCGGCCAAGCCGCAGACAACGCGCGATCGCATACTCGGCGTCCACACGATCGAGCTCCCCGGCGAGACGCCGTCGCACGCGCAGATCGCCTACGTCGACACGCCGGGTCTGCAATATGGCCCGGGCCCGCTCCGCCGCTACATGCGCGAAGCCGCGATCACTGCCGCGAGCGACGCCGACATCGTGCTGCTGATCGTCGACGCCACCGACCGCAAGGGCCGCATGCCCGATCGCATGAGCGAGCCCGATGCGGCTGCGCTGAGCGATGCATCGCGCGCGCATCCGCTTGTCGTCGCGCTCAACAAGGTCGATCGCGTCAGCAAGCCCGAGCTCTTGCCGGTGATCGAAGCGTGGACGAAGGCGCAGCCGAACGTCGAAGTGGTCCCGATCTCGGCGGCGACGGGGGATAACGTCGATGTGCTCGAGCGCGTGATCGCGAGCAAGCTGCCCGCCGGGCCGCCGCTGTTTCCGGCCGACATGGTCACCGATCGCTCGCCGCAGTTCATCGCCCAGGAGATCATCCGCGAGCAGCTGTTTCATCAGCTCGGCAAAGAAGTGCCGTACGCGTGCGCGGTGCAGGTCGAGACCTGGACCGAGCGCAAAGGCGAGCTCGTGATCGGCGCGGTGATCGTCGTCGAGCGCGCATCGCAAAAGCCGATTGTCGTCGGCAAGGCGGGCTCGCGCGTCAAGGAGCTCGGCATCGCCGCGCGCGCGGCACTCGCACAAGCGCTCGGCAGACCGGTCCACCTGTCGCTGTTCGTGAAGGTGCTCGAGGAGTGGAGCCAGGCGGAGCACGAGCTCAAGAAACTCGGGTACGGCGGTGAGCAATGAAGCCGAGCCGGTCCGGAGGAGCGCAGCGGCGCCCGTCAGGGTATCGGTCGGGTCCGGCCACTACGGACCCGACCGCGCCGCGAGCGAGGACCGGCGAAGGCGGTGAGCAATGATGCCGCTCGTCGCCATCATCGGGCGGCCGAACGTCGGCAAATCAACGCTGTTTAATCGGCTCGTCGGCGGGCGACCGGCACTCGTGCATGACACGCCGGGGCTGACGCGCGATCGCCGCTACGGCGAGGTCGATTATTTCGGCAAGAGCGTGCGGCTCGTCGATACCGGCGGCCTCGACCCCGATGCGAACACCGAGGTCATCGGCGCGGGAATTCACCGCCAGGCAATGCGCGCGATCGAAGAGGCGGACGCACTCGTGCTCGTTGTTGATGGCCGCGCGGGCGTGTCGTCGATCGATCACAAGCTTGCGAAGGAGCTGCGCACGACGGGCAAACCGATCTTTCTCGCCGTCAACAAGATCGATCACGCGACGAAGGATCACCTCGTGCACGATTTTCACGAGCTCGGGCTCGGCAACGCGTGGCCAATCTCGGCGGCGCACGGCCGCGGCATCGATCCGATGCTCGAGGCGATCGTCGAGAGGATTTGCGTGGAGGAGAGGGTCCGCGAGCCCGATCCGCTGTTCGATGAGATCGAACACGTCGAGGAAGAAGAGGCCGCGCCGCCGGGGCCACTGCGGATCGCGTTCGTCGGCAGGCCGAACGCGGGCAAGTCTTCGCTGACAAATCGCTTGCTCGGCGAAGAACGCTCGCTCGTCCACGACGTCCCCGGCACGACGACCGATCCCGTCGATGCGCCATTCACGATCGGCGGTCGCGAGTACGTGCTCGTTGATACGGCGGGAATTCGTCGCAAGGCGAAGATCGATGCCGACATCGAAAAGATTTCGGTCTCGATGGCGCTCGGTCAGATCGAGCGCGCCGATGTCGCGGTGCTCGTCATCGACGCCGGCATCGGACCCGCCGAGCAAGACGCGCGCATCGCCGGCAAGATCGAAGAAGCTGGGCGCGCGCTCGTCATCGCACTCAACAAGAGTGACCTCATCACCGGCGAGGCGAACAAAGCGGCGCTGCGCGAGCAGACGAAGGACACGTTCCACTTCCTGCCGTGGGCGCCTGTCGCGATGCTGTCGGCGCAGCGCGGCGATGGTGTCGATCGCCTGCTCGATCTCGTCGATCAGGTCGCGGTCGAGCATCGCAAGCGCATTGCGACGGCGCAGCTCAACCGGTTCTTCGGCGAGGTGATCGAGGAGATGCCGCCGCCGCTGCATCACGGTCGCGCGGTGCGCATCCATTACATCACGCAGGCCGCGATTCGCCCGCCGACGTTCGTGCTGTGGGCAAATACCGCCGAGGGCCTTGCGCCGAGCTACCGTCGCTTCATCGCGAATCGCCTGCGCGAGGCGTATGGCTTTCGCGGCACGCCGCTACGCATCTTCGTCAAGACGCGCAAAGATCGGCACAAGGAGTGATCACTTCTTGATGCGAAAGCTGCGCACGTAATACGCGACGGCCCAGCGATCGAGTTCTTTGATCTGCGGATAGCCGACCATCTTGGTCTTCGGTAGGCCGCTCGTCACCGTCATGTAGATCTGCTCGACGGTGTCGCCGGCCTTGAACGGATCCTTCACGAAGTTGCGCGGCGGCGGCTTGACGGCAAACGCGACCGGGCCGTTGCCTTCGCCGGTCACGCCATGACACGCGACGCAGTTGACGGCATAGACCTGCTTGCCGGTGTCGAGCAGCTTCGGTGTCGGCGATGGCGGTGTGCCTGCGAACGCGAGCGCCGACAGCGCGGCGAGCACAACCGCGACCGCCTTCAGAAGTACCCCCACCGATGCGTGCCACGCACGCCGAGCGTGAACACGGTGACGTCACCGAGAAACGATGCGACGCGCGCCTCGACGCCCCAGCTGCGCTTGCGACTGAGTAGAATGTCGAGGCCGCCGCCGACCGCGAATACGATCTGCGGATCGCGATCGATCGGACCGCCGCCCGTGAGCAGCGCACCGACGCCGCCGAACGCGTACGGCACGTACTTGAGCACATCGAAGCGAAACGTCGCGCCGATGTCGACGAGTCCCGCGCCCGACAGCGCGCTCTGCGCTTCGGAGTTGCCGCCGTAGAACATCGCGCCCGCGAGCTCGCCGCGCAGCGAAAAGTCGGTGCTCAGCGAGTGCTCGTACGTGAAGCCGAGCGAGCCGCCGTAGCCCATCAGCGTCACCGGCTCCATGCCCTCGACGGGTTCGCCCGGTGTTGCAAACGTGGCCCCACTGACGCCTACCGAGAAAGCGCGCTCGCCCTCGGCCCATGCCGGTGTCGATAAGCACAGGATCACAGGCAACAGTTGGGTCGCGGTCCGGGTCGAAGCCACCAAACCCCTGAATTGTGCTACATCGCCAAACGCCGTGGCTGACAAGAAGGACGAGAAAAAGAAGGACGCCGGAAAGCCGGGCTTTGACCCCAAGCCCGTGCAATTAGGCGGAGAGTCGCTGATCGAGCGGTTGATACCGCACATGAAGAAGATCGCGATCGTGCTCGGGGTTGCAGCGCTGATTTTGACGGTGATCTTCACGTTCCGTCACTTCAAAGAAAAGGGGCGCCAGAAGGACACCGGCAAGCTCGCGAGCGTGCTCGACATCGCCTCGCGCGAGGTGCGTGGCTCGGGCGCAGCAGCAGAACCGAATCCAAAATCCAAAGAGCCGACCTATCCGACAAACAAAGATCGCGTGGCCGCCGTGCTCGATGCGCTCAAGAAAGTCGACAACGCTCCCGGTGCCTATCGCGCGTCGATGCTGATGCAAGCGGGCAAGATCGACGAAGCGATCGCCGAATACCGCAAGGCCCAAAAGGGCAAGACGCTCGACGCCGTGCTCGCACGCGAAGGCCTCGGCATCGCGCTCGAGACAAAGGCGACGGCGGAGAAAGACGCGGCAACGCGCCAGCGCGGGCTCGAAGAAGCGCTCACCGTGTTCCAGCAGATGCAGCCCGACGACAAAGGCCCGCGCTACGCGTACGCGCTCTACCATCAGGGGCGCATTCTCGCGCTGCTCGGCAAGAACGCAGAAGCGAAGGCCGCGTTCGAGAAGGCCAAAGATCTCGGCAAAGAAAAAGAGCTGCCCGCGCTGATCGAAGAGCGACTCGCGAGCCTCGGAGCCATGTGAAACCAGTCCTCCTCGCACTTCTCGTCTCCGGCTGCGTGCGCGTTCCGCTCGGAAAAGCGGATGCGATGAGCGCGATGCCGCACGAGCCGCTCGGCGAAGCGCGGCTGTCGTTCAAGTGGAAGTTCGTCACCGCCGATCGACGCACCGAAGTCACGCCGCAAGAGTTCGCGGCGCCGGCGGTGATGGCCGATAAGCTGTTCATCGGCTCGGCGCGGGGCTGGTTCTACGCGCTCAAGGCATCCAACGGCGAGGTCTACTGGCGCAAGGAGCTGGGCTCGGTCGTGTGTGCGCCGCTGATCGATCGCGGCATCCTCTACGTCGGCACGAACGATGGCTTCCTCGTCGCGCTCGATACCGAAACGGGCGAGGAGAAGTGGCGCTACCAGAGTCGCGGACCGATCAGCGAGACGCCCGCCTCGACGGGCGATCTCATCGTGTTCGCGAATGAAGCCGATCAGGTCGTCGCCGTCGATGCCGTCAAGGGCAAGTTCAAGTGGCAATACAAAGGCGAGACGCCCGAGGAGTACACGCTGCGCGGCCATGCCGGCGTGACGATCGATGGTGACCTCATCTACACCGGGTTCTCCAACGGCACGCTCGTCGCGCTGCGCAAAGACACCGGGTCGGTCGCATGGTCGACATCGCTCAAAGGTGATGCCGACCGCTTCATGGATGTCGACGCGACGCCGCTCATCATCGAAGGCACGCTGTACGCATCGTCGTCGTCGGGTGGCGTCTACGCCCTCGACAAGGCCACCGGTCTCGTCAAGTGGCGGCTGCCGTTCTGGGATGCATCGATGCCGAGCTCGTCGGGCAACGTCGGCGGCATCGCGAGTGACGGCAAAGCGATCTACGTCTCGGTCGCCGACCTCGGCACCTACGCGATCGACTTCGCCGGCAACGTGCTGTGGCGCGTCGGCGCGCGCGGTGGTGGCGAGCCCGCCGAGCCCGTCGTGTTCGCCGACATGCTCGTATATTCGCTCGCGGGCGCCGGCTTGTTCGTCGCGGAGCGCCGCACGGGCCAGACGCTCGAGTATTTCGATCCCGGTGATGGCGTCTCGGCACAGCCGACGATCACCGGCGACGGCCGCCTGTTCGTGATGTCGAACCGCGGCATCTTGTACGCGTTCGATCTCGATTACTAAACCTGGCGAACGACGGCAAGATCGCGGCGCTCGCTGCGACAAGCGCGTGCGCCGACTACTACTGCTCGATGAGAGTCGTCGTCTTGCTCCTCGTGCTCGCGACCGCGCGCCGCGCCGATGCCGACGAGCGGCGCTGGTACGGCTGGCAGAACCTCGCGCCCGACGTCGTCGGGCTCGGCGCGATGACCGCCGGCGGCATCAGCATCGCCGAAACGAACAGCGGTGTAGGCGCGCTGTTCTTCTACGGCGGCTTCGTCGTCGCAAATTTCGGCGGCCCGTTCATTCACCTGGCGCATAGGCAGGAGCTGCAATCCGTCGGGTCCTATGCGATGCGTACGTTCGCGCCGGCGCTCGGACTCCTCGGCGGCTACGCGCTCGGACGAACCGACACGTGTGACAGAGATGCTGCGACGAACCCGTGCATCAAGCGAATGATCTACGGAACAATCGCGGGCGCGATCATCGCCGCTGCGATCGACGACGCGTTCATTGCGTGGGAGCCGGTGCCATCGAAACGCGTCGAGGCGAGCTGGTACGTCACGGTCGCGCCCGTCGAGCATGGAGGTGCGCTCGTGCTCGGCGGCTCGCTATAGGTCGTCGAAACCCTCGCCGCCGCGCCATACGTTCACGATGCCGTATGACGTCTTCATCGAGAAGTGCGTGTCGAACGTCTGCACCCTTCCGCCGTACACGTAGACATCGTTCTCGTAGCCGGTGAATCGATACGAGTCGCCGGCGAGCACGTGACACGAGAGGCCATGCCACGTTGCGAGCGTGACGACGACGCTCGTCGGCTCCGCTGGCACGGCCCAGCTTACGATGGGCGTGTTCGTGTCATCCCACGATGCCGAGACGCTTGGGGTCAGCCACGGCCCCCCACCGAGTGGAATGCGCGCGACGTCCCGATCGCACCCTTCGAGCACGAGCGTGAGCTGCGCTTCGGTTGGCTCGAACACCAGCTGTGGTGGATCGCCGCCGATACGCCGCCCAACGATCTGCACGCCGTCAGCTTCGATCGCGGCGAACGTGAAGCACGACTCGCACGTCGCGGTCGCGTCGGGCAGTACACAGCCCTTTGCGTCAGTATGGAAATAGCACGTGCCCTGCGCGGGAAACTGTTCGCTGGTGCAATCGCACGGACGTCGATCTGCGCCGCCCGTGAATATCTGCACGATGCCATTACCGACGACGATGTCCAGCGGCATGTCAGCCGGCGGGCCGGCGAGCTGATCGCCGCAGCCGACGAGCATCACCAAAATCGCCGCGCGCACACTTCATTATGGCGCGCACGTGCCGAGGCTGGCGATGCCGTTATCGCAGTTGTTGCTCGCGCAGTCCCAGTCGGCGGCGCAGCGCCGCGTTGCCGCGCACTTGGGACACGAGCCACCGCAATCGACATCGCTCTCGTAGCCGTCACGCACACCATCGGTGCAACTCGCGGCGCGGCACGTGCCGCCGTCGCACGCGCGACTCTGGCAATCCTCGGCGACGCGACACGCCTTCTGCGCCCAGCAGGGCTGGCACGAGCCGCCGCAATCAACGTCGGATTCGTCGCCATCTTCGGCCCGATCGCGGCACAGCATCGACGGCGCCGTGACCGAGCAGCGCCCCGCATCGCATGGCGTGATGTGCACGCCGAACGCGACCGACAGCGAGTCGGGCGTTGTCGACACCTGCGGCGCGTAGGTGTCACCGTCGAATAGATCGATGTCGGGCGCGATCAGCAGCGCGATGACCGAGTCATCGACCTCTTCGCGCGTGATGACGTCGTCGTGATCTTTGTCGACGCCGCGTGCGAACACGAGGTGGCGTTCGGGCTCGGTCTCGAACATCTGGATCAGGCCGAGGTACGCGGCCTCGCGCGCGACGGCTTCGCGAAAGCCGCCGCGCACGATCGCGTCGTAGCCGCCGGCACCGTCGGGCGCGAGCTCGATCTCCAGGCCCTCGAGATCGAGCGCGATCGGATCGGCGTTGACGTAGATTGGCAGGTAAACGTGCGCCATGCCGGGGGCGCGCGTATCGCGCGTGCGATTCGATAGAAACGCGCCCGCCGTGAAGCGGCCGCCGGCGACGGTCGCGCGTTCGCCTTCGGCTCCGAAGAACGTGACACCGACGCGCGGGTCGTCGACGAGGTCGTCCGCCTCGATCGTGACGACCGAGGCGAGGGCGCCGGAGGCGATCATGTCGGGCGCGTGCGTCGAAAGGTCGCTCGTGCTCGCGAGGACGCCGGTGACGTTGCCGAACTTGTTCTCCGGCATCGCGTCGCCGTTGAGGTCGGCGGCGAACGCGCCGGCTTCGCTCGAATCGCGCGGGATCGCGAAGCGATCGACGACGAAGCGATGCTTCGTGCCGGTGAACGGGCCGACGATGTCGTCGGAGCCGCCGCACCCGACGAGCGCCAGCGCGAGCACGAACCTCACGCTCGGGTTGTATCAGAGCGGATCGGCAAACGGCAGCGCGGGGCGCGCGATGAGGTATCCCTGTAACAAATCGCAGCCGAGCTCGACGAGGGTTTGCGCCTCCGCCTCGGTCTCGACACCTTCGCCTACGACCTGCGTGCCGTGATCGCGACACAGCTCGGTGATCGATTTCACGAGGCGCTGCTTCATCGGCTGCTTGTTGATGTCGCGCACGAGCGACATGTCGAGCTTCACGAAGTCGGTGTCGAATGGCGAGAACGTTGCCATGCGCGAGTGACCGCCACCGAGATCATCGATCGCGATCTTGAAGCCGAGCTCGCGCAGCTCGGCGACGCGATAGCGAATGTCGGATTGACCATCGAGCGACGTGCGCTCGGTGATCTCGAGAACGATGCGTTGCGCGACCTTCGTGAGCGGCGCGAACACGCTCGTGAGTTGCTTGTCGAAGAGATCGAGCAGGTGAAGGTTGATGAACACGACACCGCGTTCGCTCGGCGATTCGCCGATCACGCGCGCGACTTGCGCGCGCACCGCGCGACCGAGCGATGGAATTCGCTCGAGACGTTCAGCGGCATCGAGGATCGCGCCGGGATGCGGCAGTGCTTTGTCGGTCGTGCGAAGGAGCGCTTCATAGCCAAAGCGCGCCCGCGATCCGGCGTGCACGATCGGTTGGAAGTGCATCGTCAGCGTGTCGAGGCAGCGCGCGAGACGATCTTCGAGCTCGATCAAGAGCGTCGTCGGATCGTCGATGGGGGGCGGCTCGATCTGCACGCCGGTGCCATCCGCGAACCTCGGCACCGGTGGAAGCGGTGGAATCGTCACCGAACGCACCGGTGGCATCAGCGGCGGAACTTTCACCACGGTCAGAGGACGCCTCACCGACACAACTCCTCATCCTAGCCACGAACGCGCGCGCGAGAACCAACTATCTCGCGTCGCTAACTCGGGCATAACCCGCTAGCAGAGGCGACGCAGGTGCTCGCGGAACTCGGCCACGACGAGCGACGCCGGGTGGCCATCGAGCTCGTTCGAGATCATGTCGTCCACGATCGGCAGGTCGAGGACGAGCCGGTACATCATTAGGCAGGCGCGGACCGAGAGCGGCACGAACCGCGCCTCGCCCGATAGGATCACGTTCGAGCTCGCCGGCGTCGCCCACGTGATCGTGTAGTTGGAGGGGTCATAGCGGTACTCGAGCGTGTAGCCGAGCGACCCGCGCTCGAGCTTGCGCGTGAACGCGACCCGCGCCGGCCGGCCATCCGCGTGAAGCGAAAGCACCCGCGCGGTCTGCACGAGGGGAAGCCACCGCGGGATCTCGACCGCGTCGGCAAACACCTCGTACGCCGCTCCCGCGCTCACACCTAGGGTCGTCGAGACCTCGCTGGCGAGTGGGTTCGGGGGCGTATAAGCAATCGCGGTGGCCATCTGAACAACTCCTTGTGCCGTGGCCTACAGCAACCCCGATACCAGCTCCAACCGACGAAGTTTCAGCCAGTTGAGGGTCCTTTGCGACTCTTCCGACCTGACCACTCCATTAGCCGCGGCGCGATCGGTGTCCGCTAACACTTGGCTGCACTGGCGACTTGACCCGCTGGCACGCGGGGCACGACCACGTCCAACGTGGCGGATCACCGAGCTGGTACGCGGTGATCGGCGTTTCACACCGGGGACACGGCCGATTGGTCCGACTGTAGACCCGATAGGCGAGCGCTCTAGGCACGGCAGCTCGAGTTTCCATGCGAGCGAGCATCAGCTCCCGTGCACTCGAGTAGACAGATGCGATCTCGTCCAGTGTGAGCTCGCCGATCGGCGTGCGCGGATCGATCGCGCGCGCGAACAGCGACTCGCTCTTCCAGATGTTGCCGATGCCGGCGGCGATGCGCTGATCGAGCAACACGTCGGCGATGCGCCGCGCAGGATCGGCGAGTGCGCGCGACGCGGCGAGTCGTGGATCGAAGTCGTCGGCGAGGACGTCGGGACCGAGCGCGGCAACGGCCATGCCTCGCATCGGCGCGCGGCGAGGCGCGATCTCGATCGTGCGTGCGTTGATCCAGATGCAGACGAGGTTGGCGGTAACGAGCGCGAGTTTGGCGCGACCTGGCGAGAGCCGCGCGAGGACTGCTTCACCGTCGGCGCGCGGGTAGCGGCGCACGCGACCGTTCATGCCGAGATGTGCGCGCACCTGCGTGCCGTCGTCGAGGTCGATCATGAGGTGCTTGCCGTGCGGATGAACGGCGACTACGACGCGTCCGTCGAGGTCGCGCGCGAGGCCCTGCGTCGTGACGCGCTCGAGCGTTTGGCCGACGAGCGGAGCGAGCGAGAGCGCGATGCGACGGATCGCGTCGCCCTCAGGCATCTTCCTCTTCTTCCTGCTCCTCGGGCTCCGGCATCGTTTGCGTCACCGTGCCGCGGACGACGAGCCCGCGGTAGTCGATGCGCGCACCTGCGGCGAGTAAGCCGCGCGCCCACGGCGAGGCGGTCGCCGCTTCGCCATCGATCGTCTCGACGAGTAGTTCGCGGCGACGCTGGCGCACCGCGACGCGCGGAAGGCCGACCGCGAACGCGAGGTCGATCATCTCGGCGGGCAGATCGGTTGTTGCGATGCGCTTGCCTTTGGGCTCGAGCCACAACGCGAGCGCACCATCGACGAGCACCGCGGTCGCACCGACGCGTCGCGCAGGGCGTGCATCGGGGTCACGCAACTGCGGCCACGGCAGGGCGCTGCCCCATACACAGGCCGGATCGACAGCGGCGAGCACATCGACGCGCTGGGCCTGACCGCGCGGCGCCTCGCGCAAGCGATCGATCGCACCAGGCCACGCGAACTGCGCGCCTTCGAGATTCTCGACGAAGTAGCCGCGACGGATCGTGCCTGCATCTTCCATCGCGCGCAGCACATCGGCGACACTCGCGAAGCCGCCGGGCAATTCGTCGGCGCGCGCGGCCTGCCGGCTCGCGACGCCCCAGCGCTCGAGTAATGATGTCGCTTGCGCGTGTGCGCGCGCGGTGGACGTCGGTGCGGGGCCGAGCGATTCGACGAGCGACCAGCGACCGCCGAACGCGGTATGCGCGCTCGTGCGTCGCGTGCTCGGCGCGGAAAGCGAGCGCAGCGGCGCGAACGTATCGTTCGTGATGATGCCGGCCCACACGAGATCCCAGAGCGCCGCTTGCACGGCCTGGCGCTGCGCACCGGCCGCTTGTTCGATCGCGACGAGGAACGACGCACCCGCCTTGCGCAGGTGCTCGATGATCGCATCGTGCACCGGCGCGTGATTCGCGATCGGCGTTGCCTCCGGCGCGAGCTCGCGCGCACGTTCGCGGCGCAGCAACATGATGCGGCCGTCTTTGGTGCCGAGCGCACCTGCGCCAACCCATGTCAGCTCGCCGGCGGCGCCGAGCTCGTCGAGCATGCGCGGGTGATAGTCGAGAATGCGCGCGGGCAAGATGCGCGCTTCGAGCTCGGAAAATGGCACCGCGACGCCTTCGAGGCGCGCGATCGCATCGCGCAGCGCGAGCGGTCCGCGCCGCGGCTGATCGAGGCCGTGCCAGCGCGGGAGAAAGCCGGCGTATTGGTTCGCGCCGACGGGCGCGACTTGCGCGCGCAGCTTCGCGAGCGTGCGACGACGCAGCTGGCGCAGGACTTCTGGATCGCAGCTGTCGATGCCGATGCTGCCGGGGCGCAACTCACCGCGCACGAGCTGACCGCGCGCTTCGAGGAGTGCGAGCACGGGCTCGAGTTGCGGCGCCGGGATGCCCCACCGCGCCGCGGGCGCCTCGGCGGTGAACGGCGCGTGCGTGCGGGCCCAGCGCACGACGAGAGATTCGATCGGCGATGCCGCCGGCTCGAGGAGCGCGGCGGGTAGCCCTTTCGGCAAGACGATGCCGAGCCCGTCGCGATACCGCGCTGCATCTTCGGCGGCAATGATGCGGTCCTGGCCGGCGATTCGCACGCGCGCGGCGCGGCCGGTCGCTACGAGTGGCGCGATGTTCAATTCGTCGTCGGCTTGGTACCGCGCGGCGATCTCTTCGATGCTGAGATCGCCGAGCCGACGCAACAGATCGTGCACTTCGTCGACGTTGCGCGCCTTGCGCTCGGGCACGAGCTGCTGCAATTCGGCTTCGACTTCCTCTAGTACCTCGGCATCGAGCAAGTCGCGCAGCTCGCCGCCGCCGATCAGCTCGCGCAGCAAGTTGCGATCGAGCGTCAGTGCTTGCGCTTTGCGCTCGGCGAGTGGCGCGTCTCCTTCATAGAGGAACGCGGCGACGTAATCGAACACGAGCGAGCGCGCGAACGGAGATGCCGCGTCGGTGTTCGCGGGCTCGACGCGAATCGCGCGCGAGCGGATCTGGCGCAAGATGTCGAGTAGTGCGGGCAGGTCGAACACGTCGCGCAGGACTTCGCGATACGTCTCGAGCGTGACCGGGAATGCCGGGAAGCGCAGCGCGACGCCCATCAGTTGCTGCGCGCGCAGCCGCTGTGCCCACAGAGGCGTGCGCTGACCGGGCCGCCGCCGCGGCAACAGCAGCGCCCGTGCCGCGTTCTCGCGGAAGTGGCTCGCGAAAATGCTCGACCGCGCGAGCTCATCGACGAGCGTGCGCTCGACATCGTCGGGATCCGGCAGCAGCTGATCGTCTTCGGGCAACAGGTCGCCATCGGCAAACCGCAGCGCGATGCCATCGTCTGTCCACAGCGGATGAATTGGATAGCCGAGCTGATCTTCGAGCTGACGCGCGAGCACGAGTGCCCACGGCGCGTGCACGCGGCTTCCGAACGGCGATAGCAAACACACGCGAATGTCGCCGAGCTCATCGCGAAAGCGTTCGATCGTGATCGTGCGATCGGTCGGCACGCTGCCGGCCTGCGTGCGTTGATCCGCGAGGTAGCGCAGCAGATTTCCGGCTGCGAACGCATCGAGCTTGTACTCGGCCTCGAGCCAACGCTGCGCAGCCGCCGGATCCTCGGCGAGCTTGCCATCGAGGTCGCGACAGAACGCGCCGAGCGTCTTGCCGAGCTCGACCGGGCGTCCCGGACCATCGGCGCGCCAGAACGGCATCTTGCCGGGCTCGCCAGGTGCAGGACTCACGATCACGCGATCGCGCGTGATGTCTTCGATCCGCCACGTCGTCGCGCCGAGGATGAACGTCTCGCCTTTGCGGCTCTCGTTGACCATCTCCTCATCGAGCTCGCCGACTTTGGGGCCCGTCGGGCCGACGTGCACGCCGTAGAGGCCGCGATCGGGAATCGTGCCGCCGGAAACAACGCTGAGCAGGCGTGCGCCTTTGCGGCCGACGAGGATGTCGCTTTGACGATCCCACGTCAGGCGAGGGCGCAGCTCGCCGAATTCGTCGGAGGGATAGCGGCCGGCGAGCATATCGAGCACGCCGATGAACGCGGCGTGCGAGAGGTCGCGATAGCTCGCTGCGCGGCGCACGAGGCGCTCGAGCTCGTCGACCGACCACGGATCTGCAGCGACCATCGCGACGACTTGCTGCGCGAGCACGTCGAGTGCGCTGTCGGGAACGCGGATCGCCTCGACGTTGCCGGCGAGCATCTCGTGCGCGACGACCGCCGCCTCGAGCAAGTCGCCGCGAAACTTCGGCAGGATGCGGCCGCGACTCGTGCCGCCGACGTGATGCCCCGCGCGACCGATGCGCTGCAACCCGCGCGACACGGCGCCTGGCGATTCCACCTGCAGCACGAGATCGACGGCGCCCATGTCGATGCCAAGCTCGAGCGATGACGTCGCGGTGATCGCGCGCAGTCGGCCCGCCTTGAGCGCTTCTTCGATCTCGAGGCGCTGATGACGCGCGACCGAGCCGTGATGCGCGCGCACGAGCTCGACGCCGGGCTCCGCGATGCCGCGAACGACGGCGAGCTCCGTCAGCTGCTGCGCGACGCGCTCGGCGAGCCGCCGCGAGTTGACGAAAACGATCGTCGAACGATGCGCGAGGATCTCGTCGAGCAGGCGCGGATAAATCAGCGGCCACATGCCGCCGCCATCGTTCTTGCCATCGGCCGTCGGCAGCGTGCCGGGTTGCTCCATATCGGCCGCCGGTACGACGATCTCGAGATCGAGTGCAGGCCGCGAGCTCGCATCGATAATCTCGACCGGCCGGTCCCCTCCCAGATATCGAGCGACTTCTATAAGTGGACGTTGGGTCGCCGACAGGCCGATGCGCTGCGGCTCAGGATTTCCCGACGACGTCACGAGATACGACAGCCGCTCGAGGCTCAGCGCGAGATGAATGCCGCGCTTGGTCGGTGCGAGCGCGTGAATCTCGTCGACGATGATCGTATCGACCGTGCGCAGTCGCTCGCGCGACCGACCGGCGAGGATCAAATACAGCGACTCGGGTGTCGTGATGAGGATCTGCCCGGGCTCTTTGCGCTGACGCTCGCGCTCTTTGGCCGGCGTATCGCCGGTGCGCACGTCGACGCTGATCTGCGCGCCGGCGCCGAGCCGCTGCAAGCCCGCGAGTGGCGCGCGCAGGTTGCGCTCGACGTCGTACGCGAGTGCCTTGATCGGCGACACGTAGACGACGCGCGTGCCTTCCGCCGGTGCGCGCGCGAGTCGATCGAGACACCACAAAAACGCCGCGAGTGTTTTGCCGCTGCCCGTCGGCGCGAGCATGAGTGTGTGCTTGCCGCTCGCGATGCTGGCCCAGCCGCGCTCCTGCACCTGCGTCGGTGCGGCGAAGCTCTGCGAGAACCACGTACGCGTGGCATCGCCTAAGGCAGCAAGCGGATCAGCGGACACGCTGTTCTATAGCAAGGACTTGCCGCGGGTGTGATCGCTGCAAAAGCGGCCGCCGCGGAAACCTGACAAGCGCTTGTCGCTACTAGTCGTCACGATCGAGGATCAGGCCGAGCAGTAGCGGCACGAGCGTAACCCCGAGCGCGACCGGAATCGCGATGGTCGGGTCCGACTGGATCGCGGCCTGGATTCCACGCACGAAGTTCCGCAGCTGTGTCGACGTGACCGCGGCCATCACGAGCACGCCAACGCCCGCACCGACAAGCAGTGCCAGCAGCGCGCCGAGCAAGGCCGGCATCGCGCGCAGTGGTTTCGTCACGAGTCGCAGGACCGGAATCAGCAGCGAGGTCGCGGCGAGGTACCACGGGAAGAACATCACGAGCGTGAAGACGCCGAACCACATCGCGCGCTGCTGCGCGGGCCATTGGGCGGGCGGGTTAGGGTTGACGGGCCCGATAGAGACGTCCCAGGTCTGCAGCGCGACGCAGGTCAGGTACATGAACCCGAACGTGAAGGCGAGCTTGACCGGGACGGACTTGATCTTCATCCACAGTGGCAGCGAAGCGATCGTCTCGTCGTAATCGATGCGGCCTTCGAAGTAGCCGGCGAGCAGCAGCAGCGGAAACACCGCGATCATCACCGCAACCGCGGCACCCGTCGGCAGCTTCTTGGCCACGAGATCGAAGCGCGATGCGACCGCAACGCCATTGATCAGCGCGACCAACAGAAAGAACGGCGCCACGGTGCGTGGAGCGATCGGTGGACGCATGCGCCGAGCGTACCCGATTGGTCGCAAGCTCGTTATTGGGCGAGTAGCAAGATCTCCTGATCGCTTAGCGCCCGATCGTAAATGAGGACGTCGTCGATGCCGCCTTTGAAGAAAGAGGCGATCGAGCCGCTGTTGTCATCGGCGCCAATCAGCAAGCTATGGGTGTCATTGCCTATCACGACGTTGCTCGAGCCGAGCGGGTTGCCGTTGATGAACCCGCGCTTGGTCGCACCGTCCCACGACATCGCGACATGGGTCCACGTGCCAAGCCCGAGCAGCGGCCCATTCAGCTTGTCCTCGACCACGCCATCGGCACTGTAGGCAACCAAACCGCCCGTGTTTTCGATGCAAAGCGCGTAGCTATTCTGCGTGCCAGTCCCGAGCGGTTTCGAGAGCACGCACGAAAGGCTCGATCCGGCCGGGTATCCGCCGAGCCAGATCCAGCCTGCGATGGTAAACGGCTTACTCGCGTCGAGGTCCGAGGCGTATGCCGCGCCGACGTACGTAGCCGCGCCGTCGAACGACAGCGCGCCATCGTGGAAACCGACGGCGACAGTTGGACACGACGTGCAGCTCATCGTGTGGCCTCGGGCGACGTCCACCGCCGTCGCACCGTCCATCGGCAGCCACAGCACCGGGCCGGCGGGCATCTGCACATCGTCGCCATTTCGGGCATCGCCTCGGTCTCCGGCATCGTCTGAGAACGCTGGCAGCGGATCGAAGGAAAGCCGCCCGCAGCCAACCGCCTCGATCACGACGACCACCACGAAGCTCCGAGTCACACCAGCCAGGATACCAGCCGGATCATGTATCGCGGCAACCGACGATCATAGCGCTGATCGATCGGCGTGCTTCGTTGCGGCGAGCAATGGCGCCGCAGCTAGGGCGTGCTTCGTTGCGGCGAGCAATGGCGCCGCAGCTAGGGCGTGCCGCACGCGATCCACTCGCCAAGCTTCTCGCGCTCGGCGAGGAACATGTTGTCGCTCTGCGGCATCGCGTCGGTGTAGACGGCGACGTCGAGAATCGCCGCCGCATGTGCCTTGATGTCCGCTTGCGTCGTCAGCACTGGACTCTGGGTGTCGTGACAAGAGACGCAGTAGTTAGCGAAGAGCTCGTCTCCGAAGTTGGCGTAGGTCAGCGAAGAATCCGGCGGGCACGACACGGCTTGAATGCCGGTCGAGCTCGCCGAGGTGCAAGCCGCCATAACGGCCGTTAGCAACGCAGCGCGAAGGAACATAGTCACCCCTGTGCTCATCAGGACGCAGGTTAGCAACCAGCGATCACATGCAAAGTGTAAACGACGCGTGCGAAAAGTTCGTCTTCGTCGAATGAGCTCGGTCTATTCCCGTCGAAAGTTTTCGTGCCGCCGCGTTCGCGTTCGACGCCGCCAACCGCGATGTCCGGTCGCCGGACGAAGCGCGGTTACTCCATGCCGAGTGAAACCGCCGGCATCGCGGCGCTGGCGATCGAGGCTCGCGGCTCGGCCGCCCAGATCCCAGAGTTGACATAAGACCGATTCTGCGACGCGACTCATCGGACTTGAGACGGGCGTTGTCCACTCTGCGCGTCGGGATGCTCGTCTGATCGATATCACTCGACGTGCAGTGGGCCTCGGATTGCACGAGGTTCGAGGCGCTCGAAGAGCGGCTTGCAGGCGCGCTCACTCGCATCGCCCCTTGACCTCATCATTCTACGCGTGCCGCGGCGATCAGATCTTCGAGCGCCTGCTCGTACCCGTAACGCTTGCAGACCGCGCGAATGAGGCCGAGGTCTGCGTCTGGGTTCCGAACAAGAAGATCGATGATGTCCGCTTTGTCGCGGGCGCTTCCAGCGTAGAGCTTGAGCGCGATCAGATCGGGCAGCTGTGCGCAGCGAAGCGGCGAGTCAGGCGCGACGGGCTTTGCATTGGCGAGAACATCGCGCGCCGGGGTTTGCTGACCGGGACGCCACGGATTTGCGAAGTTCACGATCTCGATCGAGTCGATGGGATCGCCCTCCTCGTCAGTCCGCTGCCAAACCTCGAGTACACCGCCGAGCGGATCTTCCTCATCCGGCGTGCGCAGCTCTGTCTGAAGCTGCATGGACTCGAGTCGTTGTTGGAGCTCACGAAGCTTCGAGAGCTCCGTGTGTGACGCCAAGTCGATGTCTTCGCTCGCCCGCACGTAGTTATGGATCGCCAGCGCAGCCGCCCCGATGAGCGCGGTCTCGATACCGAGCTCGCGTGCGAGCTCCGCGACGCGCTCGGTCAGCTGAAGTGCTTCATCCTCGAGTGTTGGCATCTCGCGCACGACGGGCAAGTTTCATCAGTGCGCGATAGCGGCGTCCCAAGCGCAGGGACTCCAGAACGCGCTCGCGCGGAGTCATTCGGGCCGCCCGCGCCATTTCGCGCGCGAGCTTGCCTTGCATGCTCGCACTTTTTGGCCTGCCGGGACTCACCCCGCCAGCGTAGCAGCGGCCGCGAACGCACGGCAGTAGCTTTCGTCAGCGCAACTGAATCTGGCCCTGCCGCTGGCGTAGCGCGCGAATCTCTTCCTGCGTGAGGCCGCTCGATGCTTCGATCGTCACCTTCGCGGCGCGGCCGGTGCCGACTTCGACCGCATCGACTTCGAGGATGCCATCCGCATCCATCGTGAAGCTGACCTCGACCTTCGTGCGACCGCGCGGCGCCGCCGTGATCTCGCTGAGCACGAAGCGGCCGAGCCGGCGGTTTCGCGATGCGAGCTCGTGCTCGCCTTGGTAGATCTCGATCGCCACGAAGGACTGATTGTCCTCGGTCGTTGCGAACACCTTTTTCGCGCGTGTCGGGATGCTCGTGTTCGCGTTGATCACGACACTCATGCGATCGCCCGCGACCTTTACGCCCATGTTGTGCGGCGTGACATCGAGCAGCACGACCTCTTGGAGCTCGCCACCCATGATGCCCGAGTGCACGGCTGCGCCCATCGCGACGATCTCGTCGGGGTTCACGCCCTTGTGGCCGGGCTTGCCGAAGATGCGCTCGGCCCGCTCCTGCACCGCCGGCATGCGTGTCATGCCACCGACGAGCAGCACCTGATCGATATCACTCGGCGTGCAGTGCGCCTCGGAGAGCGCGCGCTTGCACGGAGCTTCGAGGCGCTCGAAGAGCGGCTTGCACGCACGCTCGAGCTGACCGCGCTCGAGCTCTCGCATCAGGTGCAGCGGTCCGCCCGTGCCCGCCGCGATGAACGGCAGGTTCACGTCCGTCGTGAGCGACGACGAGAGCTCGATCTTCGCGCGCTCGGCGGCTTCCTTCAGGCGCTGCAGCGCGACGGAATCGCCGCGCAAATCGATGCTCTGTTGCGCGTTGAACTCGTCGGCGAGCATGTCGATGATCACGCGATCGAAGTCATCGCCACCGAGCGTTGTATCGCCGTAGGTCGACAGCACCTCGAACACGCCGTTCTCGATCGCGAGGATCGAGATATCGAACGTGCCACCACCGAGATCGAAGACGGCGATGCGCTGGTTGCTCTGGTGCTGGAGGCCATACGCGAGCGCCGCCGCCGTGGGCTCGTTCAGGATCTGGCGGACCGTGAGGCCGGCGATCTTGCCGGCGTCTTTCGTCGCCTGGCGCTGCGCATCGTCGAAGTATGCCGGCACGGTGACGACGGCTTCGTCCACGGTCTGGCCGAGGTAGTCCTCCGCGACGCGCTTCATCTTCGCGAGCACGTGCGCCGAGATTTCTTGCGGTGAGCGCGGCACACCGGAGATCTCGATCCACGCATCGCCGTTGCGCGCGGCCACGACTTTGTATGGCAACCGCTTCGCGAGCGCGACGACATGCGCGTCAGCAGCCTTGCGACCGATCAGGCGCTTCACGCCGAACACGGTGCGCTGCGGGTTCGTCACCATCTGGCGCTTGCTCGCCGCGCCGACCACGACCTCGCCATCGGCGTTCCACGACACCATCGATGGCGTGGTGCGGCCACCTTCCTGGTTGTGAATGACAACCGGCTCCCCGCCCTCGAGCACGGCGACGCACGAATTCGTGGTGCCGAGATCGATACCAATAACGCGACCCATCCCTTGGGTCGATTATAGCCTTACCAACGACGCCGCTGAACCTCGCTTAACGCTTGCTTCGCGATGGCGAGATCGGGATCGAGCTGCAGCGCACGCTGGAACTCGAGCTGAGCCTCCTCGGCTCGACCACTCGACTGCGCCTCGCGTCCGCGCGTGTAGCACAACAGCGACCTGTACTGCTTCGATTGGGGAACCTTTGCGGCAAGCGCGTGCAGCGCTTGGCGCGCGGCGGCCCAATTCTTGGCACTCAAAAGATCCATTGCAGTGCGGAGCTCGGCGTGCTCGTCGAAGACTGCGTGCGGCGTGCGCGGCAGCGGCTGCGTCTGCGTCTGCGTCGGTTGCACGCCGCTGTAGCGAATCGTCGACGGGTTCAGGTTCGGCTTTGGCGTTCCCGCCGGCGTTAGCGTGCGCGGAATCGCGACGCCGAGCGCTGGCGTCGGCCGATTGATCGGCGCGACCGGCGGCGTTGCGACGATACCGAGCGGCGTCGTGCGACGCTGCGCGGGCACCTGCCCCGTCGTGCGGATCGCCGTGCCCGCCGGCGTCATCGCGATCGGCGACGACGACGAACGCGCGCGCGTCGCTGGCGGCTGCGTGCCGACCGAGACGCGCGGATGCGGCCCGGTGATCTGCGGCGCCGGTGTTTTGTTCGTGCCATCAGCGATCGGGCGCATCGGCGCGCTGCGCCCCGACGAGCCAAGCAGCTTCGTCAGATGATCGTGCGCGCCTTTGATCCCGAGGAAGACCTCGTTCGCGAGCCTCTGAACATCTGTCGCCATGCGACCGAATCGCGCTGGATGGTACAGCTTCGTTAGTTGTAAAAACGCCGCGCGTACTTGCTCCGCCGACGACGATTCGGCAATGCCGAGCGCCGCGTGCGGACCTAGCGAGATGCGTGTTTGCATCTCGGCGAGCACGTGACGTGCCCTCTTCTCCTCGTCCACGGAAAGAGAGGGTAGCGCGTCGCAAGGAAGGCGAAAAGAAGATCACTTCTTCTGCCGGGGTGCTTGCTGGGTATTGTCGAGGTTCTGTTCTAGCTGTGGTTGTGGAGGTGGTGCTTGTGGCTGCGGAGGTATCTGCGCTTGCTGGGCCGGCGCGTTTTGTTGGCCCTCAAACGAATCTTTGGATCCCGTGTAGGACGGCGGCTGCTTCTTGCCGACGGTCTTTTCCAGCCCGAGCTTCTTCTGTACCTCCGCGGCCTTGGGATCGAGCGGAAGGTTCGTCTTTGGCTTCGGAGCGCGCTTCGTCTTCGCGATCGGCTTCTCCGGTACGCCAACCGGTGCCTCGACGCGGAGGGTATCCGACGGGGTATCGACGCGCGCGAGCATCGTCGACTTCATCTCACGCTCTTGTACGACACAGCTGTCGCCGAAGACGATGTTCTCCCGACGCTGCTCGAGCGTGTCGCGTTCGGGATCGTAGCGGTACTCGACGCGCACCGGCTGATGGCAGTTTGGATCGTTGGGCGCGCGCGGATCGACGATCTCGTCGACGGAGCCGAACGCAACGCCTACATCCGCCGGCGCGAACTCGTAGTGCTTGAAGAACGTCTTGGGCCCGGCGACCGCATCGAGCTTGTAGACGGCGACCTGCTCTGCCTTTCGTTCGAATGCGCGCAACTCACCGTTCCCGATTCGCCACACTCCGTTGAAGCGGGTCACCTCGTCGAGCCTTACCGTCAGCTCACGTTCCTCGTTCACGGGCCGTCGCACCGACAGGTAGCCCGGCTTGCTGACGACGAGCGTGTCGCCCGGCTGCGCGTCGATCCGCTTTGGTGTCTTGCCATAGACCTGCCCGCCGATGCGAATCTCGGCGCCGGCGGGTGCTGACTGCACCATCAGCGTCGGCTCTGCGACCTGCGCACGCGGCTTCGCAGGATCTTTCGTGCTGCGTGCGGCAAGCACTCCGACGACCGCAATACCGAGCACGCCGGCGCCGACCGCGGCCGGCACCCACATCCGGCGCGGCGTCTGTGCGTCGACGGCGACCCGCGCGGGATGCACGCCCGTTCCCGCCGCCGCGCGCAGCGCATCGACGAACGCGCGCGCGGTCGGATACCGGGCCTCCGGATCCTTCGCGAGTGCGCGCTTGATCACGTCATCGATCGCGGTCAGGCCGACAGCGCCGCGCGACGACAGCGCCGGCACCGCCGCGCGAAAGTGCTGCTCCATCATCGCCGGCACGCTCGAGGCGGAGAACGGTTGCGCTCCCGAGAGCAGCTCGAACGCGATCACGCCGAGCGCGTAGCGATCCGACGCCGGGCCGGCACCATCGGCACTCCATTGCTCGGGCGCCATGTAGCCCGGTGTGCCGAGCCACGTGCCCTGCCCCGTTAACGTGCCGGGCTTTGCCGTGCCATCGCCGGTGATGAGCTTCGCGATCCCGAAGTCGAGCACGAAGACTTTGCCCGACTCCGAGAGCACGATGTTGTCGGGCTTCAGATCGCGATGAACGACGCGCTTTGCATGCGCGGCGTCGAGCGCCTCGGCGACCTTGTCAAGGATCGCGAGCGCGCGTTCGAGCGGGAGCGGCCCGTCGACGAGATGCGCGCGCAGCGAGCGGCCCTCGACGAGATCCATCACGAGGTAGAGTCGGCCGTCGTCGAGCCTGCCCATCGCGAACACATCGACGACGTTCTCGTGCTCGATCTGATTGACCGCGCGCGCTTCGCGCGTGAAGCGCTCGGCGGCTTCGGCCGATGCCGCGAGCTCGTGACGCAGCACCTTGATCGCGACGCGCTTGCCGATCACGGGGTGCTTGCCCGCGTAGACCTCGCCCATCGCGCCCGCGCCGATGAACCGCTCGATGACGTAGTCGCCGACCTGCGTTCCGGCCTCGAGCCGCTGCTCTTCGCCGCGCGGCGTCGCCGCGAGCGTAGGGCTATGTGCGAGCGGGCTGCCGTCCGCCATATCGCTCATCGTAGCAGCGGGACACGTTTGTTGCCGGGACGGTTTCAGGTGGTCAGCGCCGGTAAATCCGGCCACCAGCGCTCGCGAATGCGTTTGCGATAACTCACCAAATTGGCGTGGCCCGCGGCCGCGCGCTTGAACTGCGTGTCGAGCGGAAAGCCCAAGATCGACTCGAGGAAGCCGAACACCGTGCAGTCGATCGTGCGCGGTTGATCGCCGAGCACGAACGGTCGATCGCCGAGTAATTCGGCAATCGCGTCCCAATCGTTGGCGCCGATCGCCATGATTTCCTCGTCGGTGTGGCGACCCGTGCCCTGGGCTTTGAGCTTCTTGTGCTGAGAGCGGCGCACGATCGGCATCACGAAGCCGGGGATCATCTTCTTGAACTCATCGCGCACGACCGCGTAGCCGTCGTCGCGTCCCCAGCGCACGTAAAGCCCGACGAAGTACATCGCTTCTTCGATTGCGCGCCGCAAAACGCGCGAGAACGCGATGTCGCGCGCCGACAGGCCGCCGTCGAGCGGCTTTTTGCCTTCGGCAGCGAGGCGGCGCTCGAGCTCTTCGATGATGAGCTGCGAGTCGCCCATGAATTTGCCGTCGAGCTCGACGAACGGAATCTTTCCCTTCGGAGCGTGGCGCATGCTGAACGACCCCGGCTTGTACGGAATCTCGGCCATTCGCAGGTAGCACTCGAGCTTGGCGCAAAACGGGCTCATGTTCGGGCCGCCCCACGAGCGCAGCGGCGGTTGGTGCAGAACGATTTCTTCCACGGGCCGAACCTAAACGATTGACGTGGCCCGGTGCCCGTTCCAATATCCCGGACAAATGTCCGCGATAGCGACGCTGCCCGATTCTGCCACCCTGCCCTCGCCGCGGCGCGTGTGCGTGGCGCGCGACTCGCTCGTCGTCGAGGGACACGCACTCGCGGACGTCACGCTCGCCGGCTACGTGCTCGGTTGTGAGCTCGGCACGGCGCCGATCGTGATGATCGTCGGCGGCATCACCGCGACGCCGTTTCCATTCGGCGATGCCGCGACCGAGCCTTGGTGGCCCGCGCTCGCCGAGCTGATCGATCCCGCGCGCTTCACCGTGCTCGCGCCGTGCTGGCCAGGCAACGGCTCGACGTGGCGCGGCTTCGACGAAGCGCCGCTACCGCCGCTCTCGGCGCTCGGCCTCGCCGATCTGATCGCGAC
>Ga0070698_100000113_pt1 | contig 68318 bp, 73 predicted proteins | sample KBSK1502metaG_FD_65477 | JGI IMG/M metagenome (GOLD analysis project Ga0070698, IMG submission 65477) | Corn, switchgrass and miscanthus rhizosphere microbial communities from Kellogg Biological Station, Michigan, USA - KBS K1-50-2 metaG | ecosystem: Host-associated > Plants > Roots >... | reverse complement strand
AGAATTGATTCGATACTGATCAGCCGGCTGCCGTCGAGGCTGTCGCCGGCTCGTAGCTCACCCACTGGTCGACCACCCACGGTCGGGTGTCCGGCTGAGGCTTGGACGACCCGTCCGTCAGCTAGCGTGAGACGAAGCAGGTGGAATCCGGTCGGCGTTCGCGTATGGTTCATCTCCAAAACAGGTGCAGCCACGCGCTGGCCTGCCGCGTCGAGCGTCCAGACCATCGTCCCCATATGTAGCTGAACCACCGGAATCGGGCCGATGGGTGTGGCGATGGTGTCCGTTGACGCCAGGCAAATTCCGCCCTGGATGGGTGCGTAGAAACGCTCCAGAAGAAGATCGAGATGACTTACGCGGTACGCGATTACGTCGAAGGTCGCCTGGGCCTGATAGCCCTCGTCCGTTTGAGCAGACAGGGTGTAGGCGCCCGCAGGCAGGTTGAGCTGGTAGTGGCCACCGTCATCTGATTTCGCGCTCCAGGTCGGAGCTACCCAGTCATAGGGGTGACCCAGAGAAGATGCGGTCGCCGTGACCGATGCCTTGGTCGGCTGAACAGAGCAGAGGTACTTTCCGGGCGTGCAGACGTACCGGGACAATGAGCCTGAGACACCGGAATGCGGCCAGAGAAGCAGCGCGAGCAGCACCGTGGCTGAACCAATTCCGAAACCAAGCATGAGCTGACGGCCGCCATCGAGCAGGAACCTGTGAATTCGCGCCAGCGTCACGCCCCATATAACGAACAGGACCACACATCCTGCTTAATGACCGCTAGAGTGGCGCACCCCAAATTGATCAAGCTGACCTGACCGCGCAACCTCACGTACAGTTAGTTCGCGCGGCCGCAACAACTTAGATCAGCGGCCAGGGGTAAGCCCATCGCGACGTGGGCTCGGGGTACCGGCCCTCATCGGCCAAGCGGCGCGCCCGCTGGGCCAGGGCCCGCACCTCCGCGCCCGAGATCAGTTGCTCCAGGGCGCGCACCCAACCTTCGCCGGCGGTCAGCTCACCCGCGAGCCGCCGAGCATCCTGGCGGAGATTTTCGGCCACCTCCTCGCCAGCAAATTCCCAGATCACGGTCCGCAGCTTCGGCAGCGCATGAAAGGTGAGGCCGTTGTCGACGCCCCAGACATGCCCGTCGTCGTCGAGCAGGCAGTGGCCGCTCTTCCGATCCGCGTTGTTGACGATCACGTCGAAGGCGGCAACCGTGCGGAAATCGGCGGCGCGCGCCGGCATCAGTGAGAAGTAATGTTCGCGGAGGTCGGCGACTATGAACTGCTGGAGGGAGCCGGGGCCCAATGGGCCGTCGTCGCGATAGACAGTGAACGGCACAACCTGCCAGTCGAGCGCGGCGCTGACCAGGTAGGCGGCCACCTCGCGCTTCCCGAGCGTGCCGTCCGGGAAGTCGTCGAGCGGCGTCTCGCCCGGCGCCGGCTTATAGACCGCGAGTGTCTCGGCGCCCGCGTTCCCGCGGACGTGCGCCAGGTAGGTGTAGTTGGAGCAGTCGGGCATCAGCCCGCGCGCCTTTATCCGGCCCTCGCGCAGCAGGCGCTGCTGGGCCTCGCCATCCGGCAACCGCGCGGCGCGAGCCATGGCTAGTGGTGCCCGTTGAGCCGCGGACATACGCCGCCGTCGTGGTCGATGGGACCGCCGCACATGGGGCAGGGTGGGCGTCCGGCGCTGATCAGCGCGGCCGCGTGGGCCGCGAGCGCCTGCATCTGGGCGAGGCTCGCCTCGAAGTGGCCGGTGGCGGGCTCATCGCCTTCGTCGACCAGTTCCACCAGCGAGACCTCGAACGACTTCTCGTCCTGGCTATAGGTGAGGGTCATGAAGCCGACCCGCCACCGGGGCGTAACGGGTTGCTCCAGCGCCATGTCGGGCAGACGGCCCGCGGGCGGCACCGGCACGCGGGAGAAGACTTCCTGCAACCGCTCGGTCAGCGCGCGTAACTGGTCCTTCTCGAGGGCCAGGCTGACCAGCTGGTCGGCGGCGCGAAGCTGGAGGTAGAACTCGCGCTTGCCCGGCTCACCGATGGCCCCGGCCGTCACGCGCGTGACCTCTTCGTAGTCAAAGCTTTCGGACGCCATCGCTTTATTTTCCCCCACCCTCTTGCGTCGCCGGGAGGAAGGATAAAAAATGCGGGCCGCTGGGGAAGCGGCCCGCTAAAGAGGGGGGAGGGAGCAAATGATGCACCGCTATCTCTACCCAATCCCTGAGCCGTTTAACGGCTGCGGGCATCGGGTGAAGACCTGAATGCGGCACGGCACCGACTGATCGCAAATCCCCGTCGAAAACGGCCTCGGATCGGTGTCTAAAATGAGCTGTGAGACCCTCATTGGACCCACGGTGGTGGCACCGAAACCTCACCACCTTCCAGAAGGTCGTGGTGGCGAACAGCGTGATCATCGCCGCCGGCGCGGTCAGTGGTCCGCTGATCACCCTGAATTTTTCGGGACGCTCCCGGTTGCCCTTCTTGCTGGGTCTGCTCGCGATCGGCCTGGCGGCGATCCTGGTCGCCAATTTCCTGATCCTGCGGCTGGCGTTCAAGCCGATGCGGGAGCTGGAGTCCACTATGAGCGCCGTGCAGCCCGGGCTCGAGGAGCCGCGCGTCCACGCAAATTTCTCCGACCCCGACCTGCGGCGGATCGCGAGCGTCTTCAACTCCATGCTCGATCGGTTGGAACACGAACGCCACCTCAGTGCGCAACGGGTCCTGCAGGCGCAGGAACGGGAGCGCCAGCGGGTCGCGCGCGAGTTGCACGATCAGACCGGCCAGGCGCTGACGCACGAGATCATCAGTCTCGACCTGTTGCTGGAACACACCGGTGACGCCAAGGCACGTCAGCAGCTGGAAGCGGTCAAGCGCACGCTGGAGGAGACCCTGGAAGAGGTCCACCGGATGTCCCAGGACTTGCGACCATCGGTGCTGGACGATCTCGGTCTGGTGCCGGCGCTGCGCACTCTGGCAAAGCAGCCCTCTGGATCGGAGGTCTCGGTGCAGGTCGAGGGGCTGCGGGACCGCCTGCCGGCGCCGATCGAGACGGCGCTCTACCGGATCGCGCAGGAAGCCCTGACCAACGCGAACAAGTACGCGAAGGCGTCGCACGTCAACATCGACCTGCGTTCCCTCGACGGCCATATCCGCCTGCGCGTCCGCGACGACGGGGTCGGTTTCGATCCGGGAAGCATTCCGGAACGGGAAGAGCCCGGGCGTGCCGGGCTGGGGATCTTCGGAATGCGGGAGCGCGCCACGCTGTTGCGCGGAACGCTCGAAATCCACTCGGCGCCGCTCAAGGGCACTGAGGTCGTTGCCCAATTACCACTGGAGGACCGCCATGCAGGTTGAACGCCGCCCGATCCGCGTGATGCTCGTCGAGGATCACAACCTGGTCCGCGCCGGAATCCGCGCCGTGATCGACGGACAGAGTGACATCCAGGTGATCGCGGAGGCCACCGAAGGGCGGGAGGCCATCCGACTGGCGCGAGCCAACTGTCCGGACGTGGCGGTCGTCGACGTGGCCATGCCTGGGATGTCGGGGATCGAAGTGACGCGCGACATTCGGCGCCTCTGCCCGCAGACGCAGGTGCTGATCCTGACCGCGCATGACAACGAGGAATATTTTTTTCAGACGCTGAAAGCGGGCGCCGTTGGGTACGTCCTCAAAAAGGCGGCGGCCTCCGACCTGATCGCCGCCATCGAGGCGGCCAGCAAGGGCGAGCCCTACCTCTATCCATCGGTGGCGCGGTTGCTCGTCTCCGATTACTTGCAGCGTGCGCCCGAGCGGGAGACGTTCGAGCCGCTCAGCGATCGCGAGCGCGAAGTCTTACGGCTGGTGGCGGAAGGTAAGACCAACCGGCAGATCGCTGACAGCCTCTTCCTCAGCATTAAAACGGTGCAGACCCACCGTGATCACATCATGAAGAAGCTGCACATGCACGATCGCACAGAGCTGGTCAAGTACGCCATCCGCAAGGGCCTGATCGAGGCCGACTCCTAGCCGGCTCGGTCGCTGCGCGGCGCCTCCACATCGAGATCACGGATGGCGGCGATCGCCCCGACGCGTCCCCGCCGAGCGATCAGGCTGTACACCACCGGCACTACGACCAGGGTAAAGACGGTGGAGGTGATCAGCCCGCCTTCGACCACGACGGCCAGTGACTGGGAGATCAGTCCCCCGCCGCCGCTAGTGCTGAGGCCGACGGCCACCGGGAGCAAGGCCACCACGGTAGCGACCGCCGTCATCAGGATTGGTCGCAATCGAGTCGCCCCGGCAAGCAGCAGGGCGTCGTGCGTCGGCAGTGTCTCTCGGGCGCGCTCGGCAAAGTCGATCAAGAGGATGGCGTTGCTGACGACGATGCCGAAGACCATCAGCACCCCGAGCAGCGCGGGTAAGCCGAGCGCGCTGCGAGTCACGAGGAGAGCCGCGATGCCCCCGATCAGAGCCAGCGGCATGCTCACCAGGATCACGAACGGGGTAACGACCGATCTGAAGAAGATGACCAGGATGATGAAGACGATGGCGACCGCGATTCCGATCGCCTCGAACATCGACTGGAACGACTGGTTGATCTCGTCGCTGGTCCCTCCCGTGTCGAGCTTGACCCCAGCCGGAAGCGGCACCGACTTAACCAACGCGGTCGCCCGCTGCGAGATGCCGCTCGTGTCCGTGCCGTTGATGACGGCGCTGACCGCGACCAGCCGGGTCCCATCACGCCGGTTGATGCTGTTGGGCGCCGTCTGGTTCGTAATTGTCGCGACGTCCTTCAGAGCCGCCCCTGGTGCGACCGGCAGCTCGCCCAGTCGATCGACCGTCACGAAAGCCGGATCGAGCCGCAGGCTCACCGGCGGACCGCCGCCGCCAAGGTTGCCGAGCGACATGGGAGAGAGGGCCTGCGCCACGATCTGGGCGATTAACCGCGGACTAAGGCCGTGCGCCGATGCCTTTTTTGGGTCCACATCGACCGAAAGTTGCGGCTTGGCCGCGGCCAGGTCGGACTGGACGTCACTCAACTCAGTGTCCTGCTGGAGCTTGGCCACGATCAGGTCGGACGCCTGGCGGAGGGCCTGGTCATCTTGCCCGCTGGCGCGGGCCTCGAACCGGCTGGAGCCGGGACCGAAGGAGGCGGCCTGGAGTTGCCCGTTGCCAACGCCATAGAGCTCGTTGAGTTTCTGCTGCAACCGGCTGATCACCGCGCTGGCCTGGCGCTTGTCTTTAACCAGGAGGAGCAACCGCGCCTGGTTGGTCTCGAAGCCGGCGGAATAGCCGCCGTAATCGCTACTGGCGACCGTCACCTGAACCAGCTTGACGCCCGGATCTGCCGCCGCCGCCGTCTCGAAGCTCTGGAGCTGCTGGCTCGTCTCGTCCGTCGTCGTCCCAGGTGGAAGCGTTACCCCACCGACGAGCTGCGCGGTGCTGCCAAAATCGAAGAAGTTCTTGGCCACCAGGGGCGAGGCGACCGCGCCAACGGCCAGGGCGAAGAGCAACAGCGCCGCCAGGACCACAACCGCCTTGGTCAACCGTGAGGACAGCGCCCATCCGAGGATGGGCTGGTAGAGGCGGTGTGACCAGTCGCGATGCCCTTCGGCCAGCGCGGAGCGCCGCGCCAAAAAGAAGCTGACCAGCACCGGGATCAGGGTCAGCGCCACGAGCAAGGACGCGAGCAAGGAGATCGTGACGGTGACCGAGAAGGGGACGAAGAATTTGCTGATGATCCCGCCCACCAGGGCGATCGGCAAAAAGACGGCGACGGTGGTCAGCGTGCTCGAGATCACGGCCTTCGAGACTTCGGTCGCGCCGTTCAATGCCGCCAGTCGGGGCGGCTCGCCCTTCTGAAGATGGCGATAACTGTTCTCGAGGACGACGATGGCGTCGTCGATGATCCGGCCGACGGCAATCGTCAGACCCGCGAGGGTCAACACATTGAGCGAAAACCCACCGATGGCGGTGCCCAGCAAAGCCACGAGGACGCTGGTCGGCAGGGACACGGCGGTGACCAGCGTCGCCCGGATGCTCCGCAGGAAGAGAAAGATCGCGAAAATCGCAAACAAGGCGCCCAGCACGCCTTCGAGGAGGAGATCGTTGAGCGATGCGCGGATCCCGGTGGCGCTGTCCTCGATCAGCGACAGCCGGTCACTCGGGTCGAGATGCAGGGCGGCGACCCGTGCATGGATGTCGTTCGACAGGGTGATGGCGTTACCATTCGGGTCGCGAATTACCTGGATGCTGAGGGAGGGCAGCGCATCGGTTCGGGCAATGCCGTTCACCGGCGCGGGGGCCTCTTGCACCGCGGCGACATCCCCCAGTGTCACGATCGACGGCGGCCCCGACCTGGAGGGCGGCGCGCTGCCAACCGGCACCGCGCGAAGATCGGCCGCCGTGTGCAGCGCACTCAGCACCTCGACCGGCACCACGCGATTCCCGTTGAGCGATTCCCCGGCCGGAATGTCGACCTGCACGGCCTGCAGCGCCTGGGCCACCTGGAACGTCGCCAGCCCGCGCGCCGCAAGCCGCGCTGGATCGAGCGTGATCGTAATGGCGTTGCGCTCGCCCCCCACAACCTTGACCTGCGCGGCGCCCTGAGCTCCCTGGAGCGCGGGCGCGATCACGGTTTGCGCCTCCTGCGTGGCACGGCTCAGGTTGCCATCGGCCGCTCCGAGCGAATAGATGATGCTGGGAGCGGCGCTGAAAGAGAAGGTTTGCACCAGTGGCTTGCCGGCGCCGGCCGGCAGTTGCACCTGGCTGAGCCGCTGGTTGACGGCATCGAGGTCGTCCTTGGTGTTGGAATCGACATTGAACTGGACCTGGACCTGCGAAAAGCTCTGGCTTGACGTCGCGAAGACATGCTGCGCGTGCGGCAGCCCGTTCAAGGTGTTGGAGAGCGGGATGCTGATATCGCGGTCGATCACTGCCGGATTCGCACCCGGGTCACTGGTCACGATGAAGACACTGGGGAAGTCGATGGAAGGGAGGAGCTCCTGGTTGAGCCGGAAAATGCTGAAGATCCCAGCGCTCATGAAGAGGACGGCGAAGAGGATGACGACCGGCCGGTTACCGAGGCACCAGGCGATGATCCGTCTCAAGCGCTCCTCCTCTTCTGAACTACGATCGAGCCACCAAGTCTAGATCAGCAGGGGCTGCCTTTCTTGTGGCGGGTCACCGTCTCGAACCCACGTGGCGGTCAGTGAAATTCGCCATCAACTGCAGGTCAAGGAACCGGCCGATATCATCCACTTCCGTCTCGATGCCGGCGCGGACAGCCGGACTCGTCGGTCCAAAGAGTTCGATGGTGACTCGGCCGCCTCGACCGCCGGACTTGCGCAGGCTCCAGGCGCCGACGGCCCGGCCGTCGACGACGACCGCGGGGTGGAGCCAGCCGCCACCGCGCTGCAGGCGGTGTTGCAGCAGTGGAGGCACCGCCAGGTCGCGTCTCCGATAGCCGAGCAGGTAGGTGTCGACGGCCGGCAGGAGTCGCACGTCGGCCTTCCCGCGAAGTGACGTCGACCTGAGGCGCTGTTTCGACACAAGGCCCGCCTGCCCGTTGAAGGTCACTTCGGTGAGGCCGCCGCCGGCTCCGCCGACGGCGGATCGCGCTTCGCTGATCGGGAGGCCCGACCAGCTGCTGAGGTCCGCGATGGTCGCCGGGCCGTAGGCTGCGAAGTAGCGGCGAGCGAGCTCGATCAGTGCCGTTTCTCGCGAAGGCATCCGTGCCTTCGCAACCCAATCATCCAGCAACACATAGGTTGACTCGCCGTCCTGATCGGGGCCGAGACAGACGATGCCCAGCAGTCCCGCGAGCCCGATCAGGTGAATGGGCGCCTGCGTTTTCGGGTCGAGCACCACCCGCCGTTTCCGCAGCCGATCGACCAGCTGGTATCGCGTCAGCGGGCCCGCCTCGGCGAGGATCGTTCGGATGGCGGCGACACCCCTGGCTTTCAGGTCGTCGTCCAGGGCGAGCTGTGCGTGACGGGTGGCACCGGCCCGGGCAAAGACCGGACCCAACAGGTGAATCAACCAGCGAACGTCCTCAGCCGCGACGAGATGCATCGTGCCTCGCATGAGCCAGGTGCGGACGATGGAATGGTCGTCGCTCAGCGCCCGGTTGATCGTGCCGGCATCGAGACCCGCGCTTCGAGCGCGCATACCCAGCGTTGCGGCGCTCCAGAGCTGCGCCTGCAGGCCGCATACCTCGTGCAGGATCGTGGCCGGCTGCGTCCGGGCGGGCGCGTCGCGGGTGAGGCGCTGAGCCTTCGCACGCATCCGCAGCACGCGGCTCTCGGAGAGGACGCTAGCCGCCCGCGGGTCCTGCCTCGATGCCAGGTTTCGTCATGCGCGCGGGATCCAGCAAGCGGTCCAGCTCCTCGGGGGCGAGTTTCGTCTGCTCGCGCGCCACCTGGCGAACCGTCCTGCCGGTGGCCAGCGCTTCTTTGGCGATCTTCGCCGCCGCGTCGTAACCGATCGCCGGCGCGAGCGCCGTGGCAAGCATCAGCCCTTGCTCGACGATTTGCGGCCCCCGATCGGTGGCTTTGATGCCCACGATGCTTTGCCGGGTCAGGTTTTGGGCGGACGCCGACAGCAGGGCGATCGATTCGAGCAAAGAAAAGGCCGCCACGGGGATCATGAGGTTGAGCTCGAAGATGCTTCCCGACTGTGCCGCGATCGCGATCGTCTGGTCGTTGCCCAGCACCTTTGCCACCACCATCGTCATCGACTCGATGATCACCGGGTTGACTTTGCCGGGCATGATTGAGCTCCCGGGTTGGACCTCCGGCAGGGTGATTTCGCCCAGGCCGGCGCGAGGCCCGGAGGCGAACCATCGAATGTCGTTGCCGATCTTCCAGAGACTGACAGCGACGGTGCGAAGGGCACCCGCGGTCGACAACACGGTGTCAAGCGTGGCCTGCGCCTGGAAGTGGTTGCCAGTCTCTCGCACCAGGAGACCGGTGCGCCGGGTCAGGTGCGCGCAGACCCGCTGCGCGAACTCGGGGTGGGAATTGACGCCCGTGCCGACCGCGGTGCCACCGAGGGGCAGCTCGGCCAGCTCGTCCGCGGCCAGCCGGACTCGATTAATGGAACGCTCGGCCTGACCCGCGTAGCCGAGGAATTCTTGGCCGAGACGAATGGGGGTCGCGTCCTGAAGGTGCGTCCGTCCGGTCTTGACCACCGGCATGAACTCCTTGGCCTTCTTCTCGAGCGCGTCCTTCAGATAGGCGAGCGCCGGCACGAGCTCTTCGTGGATCGCCACCAGCGCCGCGAGCTGCATCGCCGAGGGGATGACGTCGTTACTCGACTGGCACTTGTTGACGTGGTCATTGGGGTGGACGGGCTGTCGGGAGCCGAGGGGCTGACCGAGGATCTCGTTCGCCCGGTTGGCGATCACCTCGTTGGCGTTGGTGTTTGTCGACGTCCCAGAGCCGGTCTGGAAGACGTCGACGACGAAGTCCTTGTCGAACTTGCCTTCCTCGACTTCCTCGGCCGCCTTCTGGATCGGGTTGGCGATGCGGGTCTCGAGCAGCCCCAATTCAGCATTGACAAGTGCCGCGGCACCCTTGACCTGGGCCAGCGCTCGGATGAAGCGACGCGGCAGCCGCAGGTTGCTGATAGGGAAGTTCTGCCGGGCGCGCTCCGTGCTCGCCCCGTAGTAGGCCGCCTCCGGAACGCGGACTTCGCCCATGGAGTCTCGCTCGACGCGCGCGTCAGCTTCCTCCGCCATGCGGGGTCATGGTAGCAAGGGCAGGAAGGTGCGGAACCCGGTGAATCGAGTTAGGCGCCGGCTTTTTCGTCGATCAGCTTCGTCCCCAGGGCGCTCCGCAGAACGCCGACGACCTGCGCGTAGTCATTCTCTTTCTTGGCCCAGCTGTACTTGCGGCTGGTGCTGTCGGCCAAGGAGACCGTCAGCTTGGCGGTCAGCAGTCCGGAGGTCAGGCGCGCGTCAACGATGTCCCGAACCATGATCTGGACACTCTTCGGATCGAGCGCCCGGAGTTGTTCGGCGGATTGCTGCCGCCGTTGCTCGGCGGCCGCTTCGCGCGATTTGGCCCCAAGGCCGTAAATCAGCATCCCGATCAGGCCGAATTGCCTGGCGACCATTCGGCCGCCGCCGGAGCTGACGACAACCAGGGAGTCCTGATAGACGAGCATCTCCTTGTAGTCCAAGCTGACTTGGATGCCCTTGATCACGCCCAGGGCGCCGGTTGCGGCCATTGTCACCCAAGATAACGGTTTCCGGCTGGCAGTCCTGCGGCCCGTCACGTTATCGTTAGCCCGTGCCGGCCCGCATCGTCTCGATCCAGCTCTGTCCGGGTCACCGGGAACCGATGCAGCTCGTCCCCAGCGCCAATCTGGTCGAAGGGCTCGGGATAGAGGGCGACAAGCACGCCTCGGCCGCATCGAAGCGGCAGGTCCTGCTGGCCGACAAGGAAGCGCTCGACGCGGTTGGTGTCCTCCCCGGCACGATCAAGGAGAACGTCACAGTGGAAGGCGTCGACGTGATGCAGCTGCCGGCCGGCAGCCGGGTGCGCCTTGGCCGAACTGCCGTGCTGGAGATCACCGCGATTTGCGAGCCCTGCTTCCGGATGGATGAGATCCGGGAGGGGCTGAAGCAGGAGCTCGAGGGCCGGCGGGGCATGGTGTCGCGTGTGGTCCGGGGCGGAACCATCAGCGTCGGGGACTCCATCACCATCGAACGCTCGGAACCGCTCGCGTCCTAACTTGATCCGGGCCGTCGATCTGCACGTCCATCTGCCGCTGAAGGAGTGGCTGGACGGCAGCATGGGGCCCTATCGCGAGTCAGCGGCTCGGTATTTCCGAAGCGAGGTCCACGAGCGCAGCGTCGATGAGCTCGCCGTCGAGTTTGCCCAGGAGCAGCTCTTCGGGATCCTGCTTGCCTGGGATGCGGAGACGGCCACCCACCGGCCGCCGCTCTCCAACGATCTCGTGGGCGGGATCGTCAAGCGCCATCCCAAGCGATTTGCCTTCTTTGCCTCGGTCGATCCATGGAAGCCGAACGCGGTTGAGGAGCTGGAACGCGCCGTGACGCAGCTGGGGGCGAAGGGTGCCAAGTTCCATCCCTCGATGCAGGACTTCTATCCGAGTGATGAGCGGCATTTCAAGCTCTGGGAGAAGGCTGCGGAGCTCAAGATTCCGTGCCTCTTTCACACCGGCACCAGCGGCATCGGCGCCGGCCAGCCTGGCGGCCAGGGCATCAAGCTCGACCCTGCCAGGCCGATTCACCTGGACATCGTAGCGGCACGCTTCCCGGACCTAACTATCATCGCCGCCCACTTCGGCTGGCCCTGGCACCTGGAACTGATCGCGATGGCGCTCCACAAGACGAACATTTACATCGAGCTCTCCGGCTGGTCGCCGCGCTATTACCCGGAGGAACTGGTGCGTGAGATTGGCGGCCGCCTGCAGGATCGCACCCTGTTTGGCAGCGATTACCCCTTCATCAAGCCAACTCGCATCCTGGAGGAGCTCGACGCCCTCTCACTCAGGGCCGAGGCCAAGGTCAAGATTCTGCGCGAGAACGCCGCGCGATTGCTCAACCTCGAACTTCGCTAGCCTCCGAATTTGGCCTGACCCTCCCAGCAAGCGACGCCCTCCTCGCCAACGACGGCACCATGCGGCGTGCCAGCGGGTAAGTCCAGCCGGTCCCCGGGCCTCATGACGATTGCTGACCTCCCTGCGGGCGTGAAGGTAATCGACCCGCGTGCGACATAGAGGATCTTCCGATAGGGGTGGTCGTGAACCGCATACACCGCACCCGGTCCATTGCTCCACTGGTAACAATGGTCCGCCTCCGCCCGCAGCTTCTGTTCCACGCGGTCGGCCATGACTGCATAATGCACCTCGATGCCCCGCGGCTACGCGCGATACGTGCTGGGCGTCATGGTCGGCATCAATTTCCTCAACTACCTCGATCGCTACATCCTGCCGGCGGTCGCCACAAAGATCCAGGCCGAGTTCCATCTGACGGACGGCCAGGTTGGCTTGCTCGGCAGCGCCTTCCTGCTGGTCTACGCGGTCGCGACGATTCCGTTCGGCATCTGGGCCGACCGTGGTGTCCGCAAGACGGTGGTCGGCATCGGCGTCACCATCTGGAGCCTGGCCACGCTCTTCACCGGCCTGGCGCGTAGTTACCTCCAGCTCTTTGTGGCCCGGGCGGTACTGGGAATCGGGGAAGCGAGCTATTACCCGGCGGGTACTGCGCTGCTCGGCGACTACTTTAAGAAGGAAGGTCGCGCACGCGCGATGTCGGTCTGGGCGGCGGGCACGGCAGTCGGCATCGCCGTTGGTTTTGCCGGCGGCGGGATCGTGGCCAGCACCCTGGGTTGGCGCGCCGCTTTCTACATGACAGCCGTGCCGGGCTTGATCTTCGCGATCCTGGCGTTCGGGCTGCGCGAGCCCTTGCGGGGCGCCGCCGAGGCTAAAGGTCCACAGACCCACAAGCCACCATCGATCACCTGGAGGACGTTCATCCGGCTGCTGCAGATCCCGACGCTACGCGCCACTATCGCGGCGGAGACCGCGCTCTTCTTCGTGCTGGGCGGCGCCGCGTTCTGGCTGCCAACCTATTTGAGTCGGCGCTTCGGCCTGGGAACCGGAAGCGCCGGGACGCTGGCGGGCGGCGTCCTGGTTCTTGGGCTGCTCGCTGGTTCGCTCTTCGGTGGAGTGATCGCCGACCGACTGACCAAGTCGCGCCAGTCCGCCAGCAACCTGCCGGTGGGGATCGCGGGCTTCCTGGCCGGCGCCGTTTTCGTCGCGCTCGCTCTTCTGATGCCCAGCCTGGCGCTTTTCCTTCCCATGTTCTTGTTGGGCGCGGCGTGCCTCTACCTCTATAACGGCCCGTACACCGCGGTCAAACAGAATGTTGTGTTGCCTACTGTGCGGGCAACCGCGGTGACGATCGCGCTTCTGATCGAGCACCTCCTCGGCGACTCATACGCGCCGTTCGCCATCGGCAAGCTGTCCGACGCCCTGAACAGCTTGCAGCTCGCGCTCCTCATCCTGCTGCCGCCGCTACTGGTGCTCGCGGCGCTCCTGGCGGCCACCGGGCTCCGGCACGAAGATCCGGACGGGCAGGCGATGGAGGCGCGCTGGGCGAGCTCGCTGAGCCTTCCCTAAGTCTCGACGCCGTTAAAGAGATCGTCTTCCACGAGATCGTGGGCGGCGCCGACCAGTGAGAAGACTTCGAAGGTCCCCTGTCCTTCGATGAACTTCCGTAACGGCTCCCATTCTTGCGTCTGGGTGCGGTGATGAGCGAAAGCGCGCAATTTCGCTTCCTCGAAACCTCTGATCGAGACACGAGTCGTGATCGGCGGCTGGCTCGGCAGGTGGAGCGCGTCGACGGTCATGGTGGTGGCCGTCTGAAAGTAGAGCTTGCTCGGTGACCAGGGTGAGAGGCCGAGGGCGAGCGCCTCGAGCTCGTAGGCGGCCGGATCGCCGCTGAGCGTGCACGCCTGCACCATCATGCGGCTCACGACCTTGTGGTCCGGGTGACCGTAGGTGCCCTCTGGCCCGAAGGTCACGACCACCTGCGGCCGGTGGCTGCGAAGGCAGCGCACGATGTCGCCAAGGAAGCGTTCCCGGGCCGCCTCGACCTCCTCAACCTTTTCCAGCGCCCCATCCGGGTAGTCGAACGTTTCGAGGTACGCGACGCCCAGCTCGCCGGCGGCGTCGCGAAGCTCGAGCTCCCGAACATCCGTCAACCGGCGGAGGTCGCCCGCAGCCCGGCCACTCCAGAGACCGGCGCCGCCGCGCGTCATGGTGACCAGGCTGACGGTCGCCCCTTCGGCGCTGTAGCGCGCGATCGTCGAGGCGCACCCGAAACACTCGTCGTCGGGGTGTGGCATCACGATCATCAAGCGCTGGCCGTCACGCTGCATTCCGAGCAAGTGTAGGGGCGGCGCCGTGGTCGCTGACCCGCCATTGCTCCAACCGATAATGAGCGCGTGCAATGAGCACTCTGCTCTTCGTTCACAACGGGTTGTTCCGCGCCGGGCTCATCATCACCGGATTTATCGTGATCTGGAGCGCCTTCCTCTATTTGCGCAAGCAGGCGGCCAGCGGCAGCTACCGGGCGACGCTGGTGCTGACCGAGGGTCTCTTCATCGTCCAGGGATTGGTCGGGATCGCGATGTTCCTTGGCGGGGCGCGTCCGCACGACCCCCTTCACTGGCTTTACGGCCCCCTGCTGGTAATCGTCCTCCCGATTGCGGCGAGTTACCTTTCGGGGCGGGAGAGTCGGCGCGAGGCGCTGGTATATGGCCTCGCCGCGCTCTTCATGTTCGGGCTGGCGATCCGTGCATACATGACTGGCCACGTCTGAGGTCCTATCGCCCGAGAAAACGAGAGAGGGGCCCTTTCGGACCCCTCTCGTTACCGCTTGTTAGCGGCTCTTACGGGTCGCCTTCTTGGCCTTCTTCGTGGCCTTCTTCCTGGTCGCCATGCGTCACCTCCTTATCGCGTGAGCGGCGAACCGCGCACCGCGTCGTGCGCCTTACGGGGATAACGCTTAGTCCAAAACGATCTTGCAGATTCGAAACGCCGGACGGCCTTAGAAGAGGCGCAGCTGGTCGATGGCCGTCAGTGGTTTTGCCCGCAAGCCACGTCGTCGGAGGTGCATCGCGAGCTCTTCGTCGAAGCCGAGCACGGTGTACGTCATGCTGGCACCGACCTGCTCCGCGTAACAACAGAGTTCTTCGAAGTCGGCGTGGTCAGAGAGCGGGAAGACCGCGTCGACCTCCAGCCGATCCTTGAGGCTTCGGTCCATTGCCCAGCCGGTCAGGGCCGCCGTTTTGAATACGCCAAGCTGGTCCGCAAGGCGATCGCGGCGAGCAGACGGCGGCATGATGACGACGGCCGGTCGAGCTCCGGCCTCGCCCAGCCGTTGATACGGCGGGAAGTCACAGCCGAGCTCTCGATACACTTCCGTCACCCCGAATGACGACGGGTGAAGCCCGATCGTCAGGCCGGCGGAAGCGAGCGCGGAGAGGATTTCCTGGCCCTTCCCCAGGGAGTAGCCGAGGAGTATGGGCGTCGCCCCACCGTCGAGGACGCTCTGGCACCAGGAGACCATCGCCGCGATCACCTCGCCCGCGTTGGGGAAGCGGTAGTGCGGTTTGCCAAAGGTGCTTTCCAGCACAAGGACGTCGGCCGGAACCGGCTGGGCCGGCGTGCTCGTGAAGCCGGCCCGCGTCTTGAGGTCGCCCGTATAGAGGATGCGACCGAAGTCGGTGTCCACCAGCGTCTGCGCCGAGCCGAGGACATGGCCGGCCGGATAGAAGGTCACAGCGCAGCGGTCGAGCGCGATCGACTCGCCATAGGGGACGGCCTCGACCGTGCCGAGGAGAGGCCGTCGCCGCCGGTGGGTGACGAGCCGTCGGGTTGCGGGCGTGGCATACGCGAGCCGGTGGTCGGCGACGTGGTCACTGTGTGCGTGGCTGATGACGGCCCGCGGTCGGGGCTTCCTGGGGTCGAGCCAGAGATGCTGCTCGGGAAAGTAGACGCCGCTCTCCCAGAGGATGGGGTAGGAGATCAATGCGGGCTGTTACTCGGTGGCGGCGGCGCTGCGTTCGAAGAGCTCGTCGCGAAGCGCGCAGTAGGTGCAGAACCGCTGGCCGGGTGGTCCGGCGAAGACGCTGGTCCGGCCACAGTTCGGGCAGGTCTCCTTGGCGTCCGCGTCCGCGGTCGTCTCTGGCAGCTCCACCAGGGTCAGCATCTCGACCGGCTCGGTCTCGACCGGCTCGGTCTCGACTGGCGCTGCCACCGCCACAGCTTCGCTCGGCGTAGGCTCGGCAACCGCAGCCGGTGGCGTCTCTAGTGGTGGTGCTACTGCCGGGGCGGTCTCAGCCTCGTTGCGCCCGAACAGTCGGGTCAGCCAGCGGAGCACTCGCGGCTACGGTAGAACATGCGCTCGCCGAAGTCAAATACGGCCACTAGACGGCTAATCCGAGCTGCACCGGTTCGGGCGGCGGTTCGGCCCGCCATGGCCGTCGATCAGCGACGCCGTACCTGCGCTTGAGGGTGCTGACCGCGCCGATGACGGGCGCCTTGATCGCGGCCGGGGCATAGGCGCCGGGGAAGAGATCACGGTAGCGTGCCAGCAGGTGCGGATAGTCCCTCGCGAGGAATTCCATGAAGTGCTCCTTTGTCCCTGGTTTCAGGTAGACGATGTTCGCCCAGACGAAGCAGGCGCCCGCGTCCGCCGCCGCGGCCACGGTCGCTTCCAGCTGGGCCGGCGAATCGGAAAGCCCCGGCAGCACCGGGGCCATGCCGACTCCGGCCTCGACGCCGGCGTCCACCAGGGCCTTGAGCACCTTCAGTCGTTTTTGTGGCGGTGGTGTCCCAGGCTCTGTCTTCGCCCAGACCGTCTCATCGACGGTCGGGATGCTGAAGCAGACGGTGGTCTTCGCCTGGCGCGACAGCTCGACGAGCACGTCGATATCTCTGAACACCATCGTCCCCTTGGTGATCAGGCCCACCGGCGTCTTGAAGTCGCGGAACGCCTCGAGGCAGCGGCGCGTCAGCCGGTAGGTGCCTTCGATCGGCTGGTATGGGTCGGTCGCCGTTCCGAAGGCCACCGTCTCACGCTTCCAGTTGCGCCCCGAAAGCTCGCGACGGAGCAGCTCCGGAAGGTTGACCTTGACGCCCACCCGCGCGCTAAAGCCCGCCCCGGGATCGCGGTCGGCGAGCTTCGCGTGAGCGCGGGCGAAGCAGTAGACGCAACTGTGAAAGCAACCCTGATACGGGTTCAATGACCAGTTGAAGCCCATGTGCTGCACTCGGTTGAGTGCCGACTTCGCCACGATCTCGAAGTACTCCGTCCTTGGCATGGTGGGGCCCTAAATCATAGTACAAACATTTGTTCGATCGGAGCGGACTTATCCATAATGATGTGAGCCACCTATGAACGTCCTTGTCTGCGTGAAGCAGATCCCCGATCCCAACGCGCCCGGGAAGCTCGACCCCCAGACCAAGCGGTTGGTCCGAGAGGGCGTCGACCTGGTTCTTGACCCCGGGGATGAGCACGCGGTCGAAGCGGGGCTCCAGCTCGTCGAAAAGGATGCCGGCGAGGTCACGGTCATCTCGATGGGCCCGCCCAGGGCGGTGGACGCGATCCGACGGGCACTCGCGATGGGCGCGCACCGCGGCATCCTGGTCACTGACCCGGCGCTGGAGAACTCGGATGCGATCAGCACAGCCCGCGCAATCGCGGCCGCGATCAAGGGTCAGACCTACGACCTGATCGTCTGCGGCACGGAGAGCACCGATGGCTCTTCGGGTGCGGTGCCGGCTCAGCTGGCCGAGCTCCTCGGGCTGCCGCTGCTCAGTTTTGCGAAGAAGCTCGAGGTCGGCGACGGCAAGGCGATGATTGACCGCCAGACCGATGACGGCTACGACGTGGTCGAAGCGCCCCTTCCCGCGGTCGTCACCGTAACCGGCGGCATCAACGAGGCCCGCTATCCCGCGCTCCGGGGCATCATGCAGGCGAAGAACAAAGAAGTGAAGCAGGTCGGACTCAGTGACATTGGGCTGGCTGGCCAGGCAGGCAAGGCCGCGCTGACCCAGGAAGTCGTCGACGCGACGCCGGCCGAGGCACGCAAGGCCGGAGAAATCGTCGAGGACAAAGGCGACGGCGCCAAGCGTGTCGCCGACTTTCTCAAAGAGTTGAAGGTCATCTGATGGCCGGTGTTTGGGTCTTTGCCGAAACCGTCGACGGCACGCCGAAGCCCGTGGTGCTCGAGCTCTTGACGAAAGCCCGCTCGCTGGGGGAGACGACCGCCGTCGCGCTCGGTCCGGGCGCGGCGAAGTCGGCGGAGACGCTCGGCAAATACGGCGCGAAGACGGTCTACATCCACGAAGACTCGGCCTTCAGAGACGTCCTTGCCACGCCGGCGGTGGAGCTCCTGGCGCGGCTGGTCGAGAAGGACCCACCGGACCTGGTGATCTTCGGCATGACCTATGACGGTCGCGACGTGGCGTCGCGCCTGAGCGCCCGCCTTGGCACAGCCTTGATCGCCAACGCGACGGACATTGCCGCCAAAGGCGGCAGCTGGGCCGTCGTCTCGCCGATGTTCGGCGGCAGCCTCCTGGTGACGACCGTGCCGATAACCAGGGGCCCGGCGCTCGTCTTGATTCGGCCGAAAGCTGTCACCGCGGAGCCGGCAGCCTCCGCCGGCGCGCCGCAGGTGGAGACGCTGACCGATCCAGTCGACACCAGCAAGCCGCTCGCCCGGGTGTTGCGGCGTGAAATCGAGAAGGCGAGCGGTCCCAAGCTCGAGGATGCCGCGATCATCGTCAGCGGCGGGCGTGGGCTCGGCGCGCCGGAGAATTTCAAGATGCTCGATGAGCTCGCCGCCGAGCTGGGCGCAGCGGTGGGCGCCAGCCGCGCGGTCGTCGATGCCGGCTGGAAACCGTACTCATTCCAGATCGGCCAGACTGGCAAGACCGTCAAGCCGACGGTCTACATCGCGCTCGGCATCTCGGGCGCGATGCAGCACACCGTCGGGATGAAGGGCGCCAGGACGATCATCGCCATCAACAAGGACCCGGAGGCGCCGATCTTCAAGCTGGCTGACCTCGGTGTCGTGGGGGATGTCCACAAGATCGTGCCGCAGCTGATCCAGGAAGTCCGCTCGCGCAAGGGCAAATGACGGAAAAAGAACTCAGCCTGCTGGCCGTCGAGCCGCACCCGGACGACGAATCGATCGGGATGGGCGGAACGCTGGCTCGCTACAGCGCGGAGGGTGTGCGGACCACGCTGGCCACCGCCACCCGCGGCGAGGTTGGGGAAATTCTCGATAAGGACCTGGATCCGAAGGAGGCAGCGCCACGTCTCGCGACCATCAGGGAAGCCGAGTTGCGCAACGCGGTCAAGATCCTGGGCGTCAACGAGCTGGTCTTCCTCGGTTATGAGGATTCGGGCATGGCCGGCCTGCCCCGGAACCGGGAGCGGGCGACCTTCTGGCAGGCAGACGAAGAAGAAGCGATCGGCCGGCTGATCCAGGTCGTGCGGCGGGTGCGCCCGCAGGTGATGGTCACCCAGAATGAGTTCGGCGGCTACGGTCACCCCGACCACATCAAGACGCATCGGGTGGCGATCGGCGCTTTTTATTACGCCGGCGACGTGGAGCGATTTCCCGGTGGGGAGCCGTTCCGCCCGAGCAAGCTCTACTATTCGGCTTTTCCGAAATCGGTGATGCGGCAGATGGCCGAGGCAATGGCGCGGGCCGGCGTGGAGAACCGGTTCTCGACGGATGGCGAGCCGCCGCCGTTCGCGGTTTCCGACGACCGGGTCACGACCTGGCTGGACGTTAGCCCGTATATCGACAAGAAGCTTGGGGCGATGCGGGCGCATCGTACGCAGATCCCGGAGGACAGCTGGTTCTTGAAGCTCAGCGAGGCGCTGGGCCCGAAGGCCTGGGGGATCGAGACCTTCGAGCGCGTGCGGAGCTCGGTGGATGCACCGGTGCCGGAAACGGACCTGTTCGCCGGACTGCGATGACCACTGCCACCGAAGCCGTGGTCGCTCAGGCCGCGGCGCTGTTGCTCCGCTCCCGTTCCGGCATCGCCTTCACGGGTGCGGGGGTCTCGGTGGAGAGCGGCATCCCCCACTTTCGCGGCGAAGGCGGGCTCTGGACCCAGTTCGACCCCTACAAGGTGGCTCACATCGATACCTTTCGGAACGACCCTGCTCAGTACTGGACCTACAGCCTCAACCATCGGCGTCCTGACGCCGAGCCCAATCCCGCCCATCGCGCGCTGGTCGAGCTCGAGAGACTGGGCCACCTGCGCGCGGTGGTCACGCAGAACACCGACGGCCTGCATCAACGGGCGGGGAGTAGCCATGTGATCGAGCTCCATGGCTCGTCGCACGCGGTGGTCTGCCTCGATTGCGAGGCCCGCTTCCCGCGCGACCAGGTGGACCGGATGAACCGCGAGCAGTGTCCGCCGGCGTGCCCGGCCTGCCACGGCCCCTTCCTCAAACCGACCGTTGTCCTCTTCGGCGAGGCCCTACCGATGCCGGCGCTGCGCGACGCACAGGCCCTGGCAATGGCCGCCGACGTTGTGTTGGTGGTAGGGAGCTCGTTGCAGGTCTACCCGGCCGCAGGCATCCCGCGGCTCGCGCGTGAGCACGGAGCCGAGCTCTGCATCGTGAACGCCGAGGCGACACCCTTCGATCACCTCGCCGCCGTCGTCATCCACGGCAAGGCCGGCGAGGTCCTGCCCGAGATCGTCAGCCGGATCGGGACCGGTTAGGGAGCTTCCGGGACCGGAAACGTCTGGCCGCAGGCGGGGCAAACAACCACGGTTTGCTCCTTCGGCGCGCTGAATAGCTCCTCGCAGCTCGGGCAGGCATACTCGCGGGCCGGGCTTTCCTCAGCCGCGCGGTCGGCGGCCATCGCACCGGCGACCTCGCCCAGGTCGATAACCGGGCTGCCACACTCGGTACAGCGGTAGAGCGGGGCGTCGACCTTGTAATCGAGGTAGCGTCCGGAGCTATCGACGAAGACGGACGCGTTCCAGAGCTCGAACCGGTTCGTGCTGCACCGGTTCGGACAGGCGAGGTACATCAGGACAGCCGCCGGAGTTTCTTGAGCCGCTCGGCCGCGCGGCGGAGGGTGTCCATCTTCTTGGGGAAGGAGAAGCGGATTTGGTGCCGGCCCCGCTCCGGCTCGAGGTAGAAGCTGCTCCCCGGCACCGTGGCGAGCCCGATGTCGCGCACCATGCGGTGGGCGAGGCTTACGTCATCCTCGCCGAAGCCGCTTATGTCGGTCATCACGTAGTAGGCGCCGTCGGGTGGATAGGCCTTGAAACCGGCGTCGTCCAGGATCTCGAGAATGAAATCCCGCCGCTCGCGATAGGCGTCGAGCAGGTCGACGTAGTACTGGTCCGGAAACCGCAAGGCGGTCGCGGCCGCCACCTGGAGGGGGTGCGGCGCGCCGACGGTGACGAAGTCGTGGACCTTACGGATCGCACTGGTCATCTCGGCGGGCGCGATCGCATACGCCAGCCGCCAGCCCGTCACGCTGTAGGTCTTGGACAGGCCGTTGATCGTCACCGTGCGATCCCGCATCCCGTCGAGCGTGGCGATGCTGACGTGCTCGCCGCGGTAGACGAGGTGTTCGTAGATCTCATCGGTGATGGCGATCACGTCGAACTCCTGGCAGAGTCCGGCGATGAAGGAAAGCTCCTCGCGGCTGTAGACCTTGCCGGTCGGGTTGTGTGGGGTGTTGATGATGATCGCCCGCGTCCGTGGGTTGAAGACCCTGCGCAGCCGGTCCCGGTCGAAGTGCCAATCAGGCGGAACGAGAGGCACGACAACCGGCGTGGCCCCCGAGAGGATGCAATCCGGCCCGTAGTTCTCGTAGAAGGGCTCGAAGATGATGACTTCGTCGCCGGGGTCGACCAGCGCCAGGATCGTCGACAGCATCGCCTCGGTCACGCCGCAGCAGACCGTGATCTCCATCTCGGGATCAACGGTCATCTGCCGGACGTGCAGCGTCTTGGCCGCGATCGCGTCGCGCATCACCTTGGCGCCCCAGGTGGTTGCGTACTGATTGAAATCCTTGCGGATCGCGTCGACGGCCGCCTCCTTCAGCTCGGCGGGCGCAGCGAAGTCGGGGAACCCCTGGGCCAGGTTGAGGCAGTTCTCGCCATGCTCCGCCATACAGAGTCGTGTCATCTCCCGGATGACCGACTCGGTGAACAAGCCCGACTTGCGGGAGATCATGGCGCGCGGCACGACACTAGAATGCCAGAAGTGTCGCGTCAAACCGTCCAGGACAACGGCGTCGCGGCGTTCCGCAAACAATTCCCCATCTTCGACCAGAAAATCTACCTGAGCAGCTGCTCGCAGGGCGCGCTGTCGAGGCCGGTGGAGGCCGCCATGCAGGAATTCCTGGAGTCCTGGCACACGCATGGCAATCCCTGGGAGATCTGGGTGGCGCGAATGGAGGAGTTGCGGCTGGCGTTTGCCCGGTTGATCAATGCGGATCCGGGCGAGGTGGCGATCACGTTCTCGGTCTCGACCGCCCTCAATTCCCTCGCCAGCGCCCTCAGCTACAAGGAGCGACCACGGGTCGTGACCAGCGACTTCGATTTCCCGACCGTGGGCCATGTCTGGCTGGCGCAACAGCGCCGCGGCGCGCAGGTCACGTTCGCGCGCGCGAACGGGACCCGCCTTCCGCTGAGCGCTTTCGAGGAGGTGGTCGATGACCGAACGGCGCTGGTCTCGACCACCCAGGTCTGCTACAAAAATGGGTTCAAAAACAACATTAGCGCGCTAGCCGAGCTGGCCCACGAGCGGGGCGCCCACCTCCTGATCGACGCCTACCAGAGCATGGGGACGCAGCCGATGGACGTCAAGGCGCTCGATCTCGACATCCTGGTGACTGGCGCTCTGAAGTACCTTTTGGGCTCGCCCGGCGTGGCCTTCATGTACGTGCGACCGGACCTGATCGAGCGCTTCGAGCCGAGCGACTCCGGCTGGTTCGGGCAGGAGAACGTCTTCGCCTACGACGTCCACCACCTTCGCTACGCCGGCACGGCGCGGCGCTTCGAAACCGGGTCCCCGCCGGTGCCCAATGTCTATGCCTCACTGGCGGCACTGCGGCTGCTCGAAGGCGTCGGTCTCGACGCGATCCAGGCCCACGTCCAGGCGCTCGCCGGCCGCTTCATCGATGGCGCGCGGCAGCGTGGCATCGCGCTCCTTACGCCGGAGGAGCCGGCCGACCGCGGCCCCCTGGTGATGGTGCGGTCGACCGATGCGTCGAAGCTCGTCGAGGCGCTGGCTCTGGAGGGCATCCTCTGCTCGACCCGTGACGGGTCGCTCCGCGTGTCGCTGCACTACTACAACACCGCCGAGGACGTGGACGCCGTTTTGGCCGCGCTGGATCGCTACCCGCAGCTGCTCCCGACCACCGCCGATTAGAAAGGGTTAGACGTGGCTGGTTGCCGGTTGCTCTCGGTGATCGAACCGTGTATAAAGAGCGCACGAATTTAGGTTTTCGACGAAGGAAGAGGAGGTCGACACGGAGGATGGCACAGCCAAAGATTCTTGTTCTCGTAGCTCTGGCCAGCGTGGGGCTGGCGGCGTGCGGCGGGAGCAGCACTAGCGGTACGGCGAACGCGCCCACTAAGGTCCAGATCGCAGCCGAAGGACCCTTTACCGGCGACGAAGCGTCGATCGGCGCAGGAGCCTTACGCGGTATCCAGCTTGCGGTTGACGACTTCAACAAGGCCGGCGGCGTGCATGGCACGAAAGTCGAACTGGTCACTTATGACGACGCGCATAAAGCCCAGACAGCGACGACGCTCCAGGCGCAGGGTATTTCCGATCCGACCGTCCTGGGGATCGTTGGTCCGATGAACTCGTCGGTCGTCTTAGCCAGTGAGCCGGGACTGCAGTCGGCGAACCCGCCCCTGCCCTTTGTCACCGAGTCCGCTTCGGCGATCAAGGTGACCGAGGGGGGCTACACCGTGGCCCATCGCGTCAATGCTCGTGACGACAAGCAGGCCGCCCTCGATGGTCAGTTCATGATCGATAAGGGGGCGAAAAAGGTCGAGATTCTCGACTCAGGGACCGACTACTCCCGGCCTCTGGCTGATGCAGTCGAAGCCTATCTGAAGGCCCACGCATCCACCATTCAGACGAAGCGTGATGTCGCCACCAACGGTCAGACAAACTTCACGACTGTCGTCACCAACATGAAGGCATTCAATGCCGACTGGGTATTCTTCGCCGATGAAGGCACTGAGACTGCGCCGCTGGTTCAGCAGATGAAGGGGGCAAATCTCAAGATTGGCCAGAACATCGACTTCCTGGGCACGGATGGAGAGGACGACCCGTCGATCGTGACCGGGTCCCAGGGGGCTTACCTGGGAGCGTACGCCTCGAACGTGACTGCGGATCCGCAAAGTGTGTCGACAGCGGCCAGCTTTGTCGCCGGCTATAAGGCGAAGTATGGTGCCACCTCTATCAACGACGCGGGGCCATTTTATGGTTCGGCCTACACTGCCACGCAGGTGTTGCTCCAGGCGATCGCCAATTCTCCGGTCAGCAACGGCAAGATCTCGCGCAAGGACGTCATCAGTCACCTGGCCAGTGACACCTTCAACACGATCCTTGGGCCGATCAAGTACGACAGCAAGGGCGACGTCACGAACGTGACCATCGGCATCTTCCAGGCGCAAGGCACAATCGCCGCGCCTGTGATGGCCGCAGTGAAGTCTCTTACCGGGTAAGCAGTAGTCAGGGGGACGGGTGACCGTCCCCCTTTTCCGACAATGGATTACTTCCTGCAGAACTTTCCGCAGCAGCTGGTTAATGGGCTGGAAGCAGGAAGCCTCTACGCACTCATTGCCCTGGGCTATACACTCGTCTATGGCATCCTCGAAATGCTCAACTTCGCCCACGGCGACGTATTCATGGTGGGCGGCTTCCTTGCGGCAGGGGTCGCGGGCCTCTTCGTCACCACTGGCGTCGCCGCCATTCCGGCCGTTCTCGTGGTGACAATGATGGTCGCCGCGGCCATGGGAGGCAGCGGGCTCCTCGGGGTCGGAATCGAGCGAATCGCGTATCGACCCCTTCGAAATGCCAATCGTCTGGCGCCGCTGATCACGGCGATCGGGGTCTCGCTGCTACTCGAGAGCGTAGTCCAGGTTCAGATCAGTCCCGCTCCGGTGTTGGTGCCGTCCAATGCCTTGGTGCCTCAGATCAAGTTTCAATTTGGCAACGTGTCGACCCCGTTTGTAGACGCCACGTTGCTCGTCGCGGCTGTCCTTCTCATGGTCGGGCTCGATCTGTTCGTCTTTCGCACCCGCTTCGGTAGCGCGATGCGCGCGACCGCGCAAGATCGCGAAGCGGCGACCTTCATGGGTATCGATGTCGACCGGGTCATCGTGGCGACCTTCCTTATCGGGTCGGCACTGGCGGGGATTGGCGGCGTGCTCTACGGCCTGCAATTCGCGAGGGTGGATTTCTTCATGGGTTACCTCCTCGGGATCAAGGCCTTCACAGCGGCGGTCATCGGCGGGATCGGAAATCTCCGCGGCGCCATGGTCGGAGGGCTGTTGCTTGGCGTGCTGGAAAGTATGGGGGGCGGTTTCATCAGCAGCCAGTATCAGAACACGTTCGCCTTCCTGGCTCTGATCCTCGTACTCCTCCTTCGTCCCCAAGGACTCTTTGGCCAGCCACTGACGGACCGCGCATGAGCGCGCACTCGCAAGTCGCTGACACAGAACCGGTGCACTGGCTCAGGCGCTTGTGGGAGTCGGGGCCTTACGGGTGGAACCAGGCTCTAACCAAACCGCAGGTTCTGATCCCGCTCTTGATCGTCGCCACCGCCGTGCCGCTTCTCCTGCAGTACGTGGAGGATAACTCCGCCTGGACCGGCGCGGAGTTCTGGATCCGCATCCTGACCACCTGTGCTATGTACGCTTGCCTGGCGGTCAGTCTCAATCTCGTGGTCGGCTATGCCGGACTCCTCAATCTGGGCTTCATCGCTTTCTTTGCTATCGGCTCTTACGCTTATGCCCTGGTCGCGAGCGACCAACTTCATCACCATTTGCCGCTGTGGTCGGCGCTGGGTACCGTGATCGCGGTGACGCTTGCCTTCGCATTCCTGGTGGGAATCCCATCGCTTCGACTGCGCGGAGACTATCTCGCAATCGTGACCCTCGCCTTCGGCCTGATCATGCGTGAGATCACCATCGATCTCGACCGCCCCCCGGTTCTGGCGGGCCACCAGTTCGGGTCAAATGATTTCAACCTTACGGGTGGGACGGCCGGCATCCATGCGGTCGATCCTCTCCAGCTCCCCTCGTGGGTTCCGCTGATCCACGGCGCCGCCCTTCAATCGCGGACCTACTACTGGATATTTCTGGGATTCCTCGCGCTTAGCGTCTTCTGCCTGCTCCGATGGCGCGGATCTCGCAGCGGGCGGGCCTGGGTGGCAATCCGTGAAGACGAGCTGGCCGCGCGAGCCATGGGGGTCAACACGTTCAAATATCGCCTGCTTGCCTTTTGCACAAGCGCCGTGATGGCGGGCATCGTCGGTATGATCGACGCCGCCTATACGCACAACACTTTCCCAGACAACTTCAACGTGCAAGAAACGGTCCTGGTGTTCATCATGGTTGTGCTCGGCGGCCTTGGCAGCATTCCAGGAGCGATTGTCGGGGCGACGGTGGTTACCATCCTGCCTTTCGCTCTCCAGCAGCTCGTGCTCTACAAGTACGTGGTCTTCAGCATCGTCCTCATCGTGCTGATGATCTTCCGACCGCAAGGACTACTTGGCATCGTTTCCATTCGGCCGCGCGCCGCCATGGGAGGCACCGTCGAGCTGCTCAGCACCGAGTCAGCAATCGAGGCATCAGAGCTTCCGGCCGTGACTGATCGGGATGCGGCCGACCTCGAAAGCGCATCAGGCGCGATCGTGGCACCGGAGCCGAAGCCATGAGCGACGGCACACCCGTCCTGCAAGTCCGAGGGTTGATCTGCCGCTTCGGCGGGTTGACTGCGGTGGACCGTCTCGATGTCGATGTAAACCAGGGCGAGATCGTCAGCCTGGTCGGACCGAACGGCGCCGGCAAGACCACCGTCTTCAACCTCATCTCGGGCGTGCTAAAGCCAACCGGGGGATCTGTGCGGCTGCTGGGACGTGAGCTGACCGGCCTGCCGGCGCACCGGATTACGCGACAGGGGGTCGCCCGCACCTTCCAAAACATTCGGGTGTTCCCCCAGCTCACCGTGCGCGAGAACATTCTGCTCGGCACCCATCACTGGACGCGCAGCGGCATGCTGGGATCGGTCACGTTCTGGCCCGGCACGCTGCGGGCTGAGCGCGCGGCGCAGGCAGAGGTTCAGACGGCGATCGATCTCTTCCGCGAGCGGCTTGAGGCGCGGCTCGATGATCCGGCGTTTAGCCTCTCGTACGCGAATCGCCGTCGGACCGAGATGGCTCGTGCGCTCGCGGCTCGGCCCAAGCTGCTGCTGCTCGATGAGCCTGCGGCTGGGATGAACCCCTACGAGCGGATCGAGGTCGCGGGCCTCATCCGCTCCATGCGCGATCGGGGTTTGACGATCTTCCTGATCGAGCACCATATGCCACTGGTGATGGAAATCTCCGACCGCGTGATCGTCATGGACCACGGCGTGAAGATCGCGGAAGGCTTGCCCAAGGAGGTCCACAGCAATCCAAGAGTCGTCGAAGCCTATCTCGGCCGACGGGCAGCGTCCGCCTAGCCCGGCTGCGCCGAAAGCGGACGTCGTTCTGCGCCTGCAGGACGTCGAGGTGCGCTATGGCCCGGTACCTGCCCTGCGCGACGTGAGCATGGAGATCCGGCGGGGCGAGATCGTCTGCCTGCTGGGCGGCAACGCCTCGGGCAAGTCGACGACCATGAAGACGGTCATCGGCTCGGTGCGGCCCGCGAAAGGATCGGTCTGGTACGAGGGTGAGGACATCACCGGCTGGAACACCTCGCGCCGCGTGGCCCATGGCATCGCGATCGTTCCCGAGGCCCGGCGCATCTTTCCTCGGTTGACCGTGCTGGAGAACCTGATGATGGGCGCCTTCATCCGGCGGGACAAGGCCGAGATCGACCGCGATCTCGAGGTCGTCCTGGAAATGTTCCCGCGGTTGCGAGAGCGGCGGACACAGAAGGGGGGCACCATGTCGGGCGGGGAACAGCAGATGTTGGCCATGGCGCGGGCGCTGATGTCACGGCCGCGCTTCCTCTGTATGGACGAGCCGTCGATGGGCCTCGCGCCGGTGCTGGTGGAGCAACAGTTCGAGACGATTCAGCGCCTCAACGCGACCGGCATCACGATCTTCGTTGTCGAGCAGAATGCCTCCATGGCGCTCGGCGTCGCCAACCGCGGTTACGTCCTGCAGAGTGGACGGGTCGTCCTTGCCGGGACGGCGGCGTCGTTGCTTCAGAACCCGCAGATGCAGCGCGCCTACCTCGGAATGTAGGCTGCGGTAGTGAGGCGAGCGGTCGGATGGGTGCCCGCAGCGCTGGTTGCACTGCTCCTCGCGTCCTGCGGCGCTTCAGCCGGCACCGCCGCGAAATCGACGCCGACGCCGGCTCCCAGCCTGGAATCCGGTTGGAAGCTGTATTCCGTAAGCGCCGAGGGCTTCGCGATCGCGCTTCCCTCGAACTGGGACAAGGTCGATCTGAACTTGTCGTCGGCGGACGCTGCAGCGGCATTCAAGGACAATCCGGCCTTCGTCAAGTTCATTCAGGGGATACAGCTCAACAAGTACATCAAGTTCTTCGGCGTGGACAATCAAACTGTCGCGACCGACTTTGCGACCAATGTCAACGTGGTTGGAATCTCGGTGCCCGACTCAGTGACGACGCTCGACCAGGTCGTGACGGCAGAGCTGGCGAGCTACAAACGTCTACAGATCTCAGTCACGCATCAGCGCGTTCACCTGAGCGGCGGCGATGCCGAGCAGGTCGACTACACGCTGACACCGAACACCGCCAGCGGCGGGAAGGTGCTGACCGCGGTCAAGCAGTATATCCTGCTGCGGCTCGGAGCCCATCCAACGGAGTTCGTTGTGACGCTCACGACGAAGGTTGACCAGGCGTCCAGCTATGACGTGACGTTTGGCGAGATCGCCAACTCGTTCCGCTACCAGTAAGGCCTAGTGGGTGGGCGGTAGCTTCGCCTCGGGCGAGCCCGCCGGGGAGAAGGCGCCCAGCACTTTCATGTCTTCGCGCCCGGTGTTTTCCAGTGTGTGCCGAACCCCGATAGGGAAGAAGACCACGGAGCCGGCGCGTAACTCGCCGACCGGGGCGTCCTCGATCCAGAGCCGCCCGGTCCCGGCCAGGATGTAGACCGCCTCCTCGTGTGGATGGGCATGGAGGGGGGCCCGGCCCGTGGGAATCACGCCCGTGAACTGGGTCATCTGGCGGCAACCGACTTCCGGGCTCACTAGCACCCGAAAGCTGCGTTCACCCATCAGGGTGGGCGTCACCTGCCGTTCGTCCATCATGGTGGGCGCGACGCCCGCCTCGTCGAGCGCTGGTGAACTCAGCCCGGTCAGGTCGAGGCGTGGCATCGCCGGGTGAATGTCGCCGAGATCGATGGGTGGCGCCATTGCGCCCACCACGACGAGCGGCGTCGCGCCCGTGTTCACGTACGTGTGCTCGGCACCGCTCGGGATGAAGACCGCCTGTCCAGCGCCGACCTCATGGGAGGTCCCCTCCACCCGGACCTCACCCATGCCCTCGAGGACGTACAGGACTTCCTCGGCGCCGATATGAACATGGCTGAGGGCCGAGTCGGGTTCGAGGGCCAGCCGATATGCCATAACGTGCTCGGCCCCAAGGTCGCGGTCGATCAGCCACTGCAGAACGCCGCCGTCCATCGGAACGCCGGCGATCTCGGTTTGATGGCGAAGGCGCGCCCGTTGCTGGACCGACATCTCGTGCTGCCGATGATAGCAACGGCCCAAACCTTTACCATCTCGACGGAAGGATGGAGTACCGCGCGTTCGGGCGGACCGGGATGCGGGTCTCGGTCCTGGGGCTGGGCTGCGGAGGATTTGGCGGCGTCGGCTCGGCGCCAGAGCTGTTCGGCAAGGGGGAGGACAAGGCAACGGCGTTTGCCCTGATGGACCGCGCCTGGGCCGCCGGCATCAACTATTTCGACACGGCCGACAGCTACGGGGGCGGAGCCTCGGAGACGATCATCGGGGCCTGGTTGAAAGAGCGCAAGGTGCGGGACCGGCTGGTGCTCTCCACCAAGGTCTTCTACGCGATCGCCGAAGGTCCCAACGACCGGAGCCTCTCGCGACGCCACATCATGCAGGCGGTCGAAGGCAGTCTCCGACGCCTCCAAACCGACTATCTCGACCTCTACGTCATCATGGAGCCCGACCCGTTAACCCCCGTCGAGGAGACGTTGCAGACGATGAACGACCTGATGCACGCGGGGAAGGTGCGGCACATCGGTGCCAGCAACATCAGGGCGCCCCAGCTGCGCGAGTCACTGGCTGCCAGCGACCGGCTGGGCGTTCACCGGTACCAATCGGTACAAAACGGCTACAGCCTGCTGGAGCGGGCCATCGAGAACGATGTCTTTCCGCTCGCGGCGAAGGAGCGGATGGCCGTCACACCCTTCAGCCCGACGTCGGGTGGCCTGCTGACCGGCAAGTACCGATTTGGCGACAGGCCACCGCCCGGGTCGCGGATCGATCTGCGCCCGCAGCCCTACCAACACTTGATGTCCGGCGGCACCTTCCACGCGATCGATGCCCTGCGTGCCGCCGCCGCTGAGCGCGGCCTGGAGACCGGCACGCTGGCTCTGGCCTGGGTCCTCAGCCACCCGGCGGTCACGTCGGCACTGATCGGCCCGCGGACGGTCGAACAATTCCGGCCTTGGCTCGATGCCGTCGACGTTCATCTGACGAACGACGAGCGCGAGGCGGTGGCCTCACGGATGGAGGCGGCCGTGGCCTGATGGACGTCCTGGTGCTCAATGGCGAGGAAGTGACGCGACTCCTGCCGATGCCCGAATGCATCGAGGTGATGCGTGAGGCCCTGGCGGCGCTGGCCCGAGGAGAGGCGCTCGTCCCGTTGCGGACCGTCATGCGGGTTCCTGGGGTAAGCGGCTTCCTCGGCTTGATGCCCGGCTATATCTCGCCACTTAAGGGACAGGAGGGCGCGCTCGGCCTGAAGGCCGTGTCCGTCTTCCCCGGCAACGCCAAACGCGGCATCGATACCCACCAGGGCGCGGTCCTCCTTTTCGAAGCGGACACCGGACGCCTTGCAGCGCTGATGGACGGCGCCGCCATCACCGCAATCCGTACGGCGGCGGTGTCGGGCGTGGCGACCGACCTGCTCGCCCGGCGTGATGCCAGCGAGCTCGCGATCCTGGGCGCCGGCGTGCAGGCACGCACGCACCTCGAGGCGATCGCGGCCGTCCGGCCGCTTCGCCGGGTCCGCATCTGGAGCCGAAACCCAGAACATGCTGCGGCCCTGGCATCGGAGTTGCGCCGGCGCTTCGATGTTCCGATCGAGGCCGCGGCGAGCGCCGAGGCTGCCGTTCGTGAGGCCGATATCGTGGCCACCGTCACGGCCAGCCCCGACCCGATCCTCGAGCGCGAGTGGCTCAAGGAGGGCGTTCACATCAACGCGGTTGGATCCTCGATTCCGACGAGTCGCGAGATCGACACGGCCACCATGACGGCGGCGCGATTGTTCGTGGACCGGCGGGAGTCGGCGCTCGCGGAAGCCGGTGACCTGCTGATCGCAATGCAGGAAGGAGCGGTCAAGGGTGACCACGTGCAGGCGGAGCTGGGCGAGGTCATCATCGGTAGGAACCCGGGCCGCCGGTCGCCCAGCGAGCTCACGCTGTTCAAGTCGCTGGGCCTCGCGGTGGAGGACGTCGCCTCGGCCGCTTACATCGTTCGACGGGCGCGTGAAACCGGAACCGGCCAGACGGTAACGATGTGAAGGCGATCGGGCTGCGCATCGAGGACATCCGTCGCGCGCAGCCGGTAGTCGCCCAGGCCGCCATCCGTACCCCGCTGGTGCGGCTCAATGTCTGGGACGCGCCGGCCGACATCCATCTCAAGCTCGAGAACCTCCAGCCGATCGGATCCTTCAAGATCCGGGGAGCCGCCAATGCGATGAGCGCGATGTCCAATGCGGAGCTGGCCAAAGGCGTCCTCGTCGCCAGCGCCGGCAACATGGCGCAGGGCGCCGCGTGGAACGCGCGCCGGCTCGGCATTCCGTGCACAGTGATCGCGCCCGACTACGCGCCCGACACCAAGGTGCAGGCGATCGAGCGACTTGGCGGCCGCGTGATCAAGGTGCCGTTCGACCGCTGGTGGCAAACCTTTACCGATCGAAGCTATCCCGGCGTCGATGCCGTCTTCATCCACTCGTTCGACGACGATCGCGTGATGGCAGGCAACGGGACCATTGGCCTGGAGCTGCTGGAGGACCTGCCCGACGTTGACACCGTTTTGATTCCGTGGGGAGGCGGCGGGCTCGCCGGAGGCATCGCGACCGCGCTTCGGGCGCTCAAGCCGTCGGTCCGCATCTACGCCGTGGAAGCGGAGACCGGCGCCCCGCTCACCGCATCGTTGAAGGCGGGATCGCCGCAGGTGGTCGATTACCAGCCCTCGTTCGTCGACGGCATTGGTAGCAAGACGGTGTTCCCGAACATGCTGGTCATGGCGCAGGAGCTGCTCGACGGCTCGTTCACCGCGAGCCTCGCGGAGATTGCGGCTGCGCTGCGCCTGATGGCGGAACGCAATCGAGTCATCGCCGAGGGAGCCGGTGCCGTGGCCCTGGCAGTTGCGCTGTCGGGGAGAGCGGGGAAGGGACAGATCGCCTGCATCGTCTCGGGCGGAAACATCGACCTGCCGAAGCTGGTAAAGATTCTTGGCGAGCACTGACGATGGGGGAGCTGAGCGGCCGGATCGCCCTGGTCACCGGTGGTGGCCGCGGCATTGGACGCGAGGCGGCCCTCGCGCTGGCGTCGGCCGGCGCGGATGTCGCGGTCGCGGCGCGCTCCGCGGATGAGCTGGCCGACACCGTGACGGCGATCCGTGCTGCCGGACGGCGCGGGGAGGCGATCGTCTGCGACGTCACGGAGCGCGCGCAGGTCGAGGCGATGGTCACCGAGGTGAAAGACGCGCTCGGCGAACCGTCGATCCTCGTCAACAACGCCGGCATCGCCGGCAGCGCCAAGCTGACCGATACCACCGACGAGATGTGGGACCGCATGCTGCGGGTGAACGCGACCGGTGCCTTCTATTGCACCCGGGCGGTGCTGCCGATGATGCTCCAGGCGAAGTGGGGCAGGATCGTCAACGTCGCCTCGATCGCGGCCAAGAGCGGGGCGCCTTACATCGCCGCCTATGCCGCCTCCAAGCATGCCTTGCTTGGCCTGACCCGGGCGGTGGCGGCGGAAGTGGCGACACGTGGGATCACCGTCAACGCCGTTTGCCCGGGCTACGTCGATACCGGAATGACGGACGCGTCGACCGCCAACATCTCCGCGAGGACCGGGCGGTCCGAGCGGGACGCTCGGAAGATCCTCGAGGGTTTCAGCCCCCAGGGCCGGCTGATGACAACGGGCGAGGTGGCCGCGCTGATCACATTCCTCTGCTCGCAAACGGCGAGGGGCATCACCGGCCAGGGCATCGTCCTCGACGGCGGTGCGCTGCAGACATGATGGACCGGGAGCAACTGGCTCGTTTCGCGACGGGCATCGCCAGCAAGGTCGGGTCGATCGCCGCCGGCGGTGAGGAGGGCCGGGTCAACCGCCGCCTCATCAAGGCTCTCGCCGACGAGGGGTTGCTTCCGGGCCTCTTTCCCCGGCGCGCGGGCGGCACGCGCGAGGAAGGGGTGTCGGCCGTCGACCTGTGTCTTGTGCGGGAAAACCTGGGCCGCGCGTCGACGCTGGCCGAAAACGCGGTCGCGATTGAGACGCTCGGCGCCTACCCGATCGTGCTGGCCGGGTCCGATGAGCAAGCCGGACGCTACGCTGGACCGGTTGCCCGCGGCGAAGCCGTCGCGGCGTTTGCGCTGACCGAGCCCGGTGCCGGGACGGATGCCGGAGCGCTGGCACTGCGCGCCGAACCCGACGGCAAGGGGTACCGCCTGTCCGGCACGAAGGCGTTCATCTCCAACGCGCCGGATGCCGACGTGTACACGATCTTTGCCCGCACCACGACCGGTGCGGGAACGAAGGGGATCACCGCCTTCATCGTGAATGGCGATGCGAAAGGGCTGAGCGGGTCCGTCCTGCACCTTCTCTCGGCCCATCCAATCGGCCGCCTGGAGCTGGACGGCGTGTTCGTGTCAGAGCAACAAATTTTGGGCGAGGTCGACGGCGGCTTCAGGCTCGCGATGCGGACGCTCGACCTGTTCCGCCCGAGTGTCGGCGCCTCCGTCATCGGGATGGCGCAGGCGGCGCTGGACGCCGCCATCGCGCACGCCTCCAACCGGCAGGCCTTCGGACGGCCGATCAAGGAATTCCAGGCCGTGTCGCATCAACTCGCCGAAATGGCGACAAGGCTCGAGGCGGCGCGCGCGCTGGTCTACGCGGCCGCCGAGGCGTACGACCGCGGCGACCCTCGGGTTGCTCGGCGCTCGGCGATGGCGAAGCTGTTTGCCACCGAGACCGCGCAGCAGGTGATCGATGTCGCGATCCAGGTACACGGCGCCATCGCGCTCGAACGGGGGCATCTCCTCGAGCACCTCTACCGCGAAGTGCGAGCCCCCCGGATCTATGAGGGGACGTCTGAGATCCAACGAGAAATCATCGCTCGGGACCTGTTCCGAGGGGAAGGCGAGCGCTAAGGGCCTGCCGGGCATGGGCAGGGCCAGGCCATCATTGCCTCCCGCGCAATGGTGGTCGCCGCCCCGGCGGCGTCGAGCACAACAAGCTCGGGAGCACCGCCCGCCGATCCGCTGACACCGATCATGACCTCTGGTGAGTCGGGCCTTGCAAGCATCGACTGCGCGACTACAGGTCGATCCCAAAGTGTCTTCTGATCGGCCCAGGTTATGAGCTCCGCTCGATAGTCGGAGCTGCCATTCCAAAGGCTAACGACGACTCGCGACCCATCCCAGGAAAAGCCGCGGACGCTCCCCTGGAAAGTCGCAAGGGGTTTGCCCGACGGAATTTCGCGAATCGTCGTCCTGCCGTTGAAGACCCCGCTCTCCGCCAAATAGCGCCCATCAGGGGATGCGGCAACGAGGACCCAGTCTCCTGGCATTCCCGTCTCGCGTTGGCCTCCCAGGTTTCCCAACGGGTACTGATGCTCGTACTCAATAGCGCCGGTTGAAAGCTTTACTACTTGAACCTCGCCCGTGATGAGGTGGCGTGTGGCCCCTGGTGGCCAATGGGGAAAGAGGCCACTGGCGACGACGGCGCGGTCGTTCTTGAGGGAGCACGCGGCGACGCCGGGTTGCGACCCCGGTTTGCCAACCGCGGCGATAATCCGGCCAGGCTCGCCTGGAGCACCGATCCAGAGGAAACCATTGCCGGCATCCGGGCCACTGCCTGAGCGAACGACAACGCCGCAGACATGGCGCCCGTCGTCGGCCCAAATGGTCAGGCCATACACATTCGGATCGAGATCGAGCCTTCCAAGGGAGTGACCCTGCCTGTCCTCTGCGGAAACTCCATCGACCGCTCGGAGGAACCTCGAGCCGTCAGGTGATGGAGAACTGAAACCCCGTGCGGATACCGACCCGCGAACCTTGCCCGACCAGTCCATCTCGAGCATCCGTGGCCCGGTCGGGTCCTGTACGTAGACGAGATCGCCCGGAGCGGCAGTCGGCGACGAAGATGGGGTAGCGCGGCCGGCAGCCTGCGGCTGGCAGCCTGCCAGGGCGAGCGCCATCAAGAGTACAGGTCGCCTCACGAACGATTGAACGGTTTAAGCCGCCCAGAAATTACGGAGCGAGAGTCCGACCAGATTTGGCCAGAGTCTGCCATGGCGACCGTGGACTTGCTCAGGCGGTGACCGCGATGCACATAAGCTCGACCCTGGCCTCAGGATCGTAGAGGCGGCTGACCTCGAATAGCGCCATCGCCGGGTAATGGCGGCCGAAATTCCGCCGGTACGCGGCACCGATTTCCTTCGACAGGCGCTGATATTCGGCGATGTCCGTGACGAAGATCTGCATGCTGACCAGGTCGTGCGGTTGTGCGCCCGCCGATTGCAGCGCCAGCACCACGTTGCCGGCCGCCACATTGAATTGCTCGGCCATCGAGCCGGGCACGATCCTTCCGTCGGACCGCTGTGCCGTTTGTCCGGCCAGGTAAACCGTCCGACCCGCCTGTGCGATGACGGCGTGCGAGAATCCCGAGGGACGCGGGAGCGTTTCCGGGTTGCGGATCTCGTGCGGGCTGGCTAGCGGCCGGTCCAGTTCGGTTGCCGCCCTTCGCGGAATGCCGCGTAAAACTCGGCATGGTCGGCGCTCTTCATCAGCAGCGCCTGCGTCATGCTGTCCAGCTCGAGCGCAGCCCCGAGGTTCATATCCAGCTGTTTGGAGATCAGCATCTTGGTCGCGGCGTAGGCGAGCGCGGGACCCTGCGCCAGCCTCCGAGCCACTTCGGTCGTTCCTGCGCCGAGCTCGCTATCCTCCAGCACGGCGTTGGCGAGCCCGATGGCCAACGCCCGATCGGCGGTCACCTGCTCGCCGAGTAAGAGCAGCTCGCTGGCCCGGCCCAGGCCAATCAGTCGCGGCAGCAGATAGGCGGAGCCCATGTCACCGCCCGAGAGCCCGACCTTGGTAAACAGGAAGGAGAAGTTCGCCGATCGGGCGAGGATGCGAAGGTCGGCGGCGAGCGCAATCACGGCGCCGGCCCCGGCCGCGATCCCGTTCACTGAGGCGATGATGGGGAGGGGACAGTCGCGCATTCGCTGGGTGACCGTTCCGGTCATGCGGGTGAACGCCAGGAGGTCGCGGGGATCCAGTTTTTGCAGCTCGCCGATGATCTCGGTGACGTCGCCCCCGGAGCTGAAGCCGCGGCCCGTGCCGGTAATCACCAGCACCCGGACGTCGTCGCGCTGCGGTAGTTCGGTCAGCAGGTCACGGAGGTCCGCGTACACCTGGAAGGTCAGCGCGTTCAGTTTCTGCGGACGGTCGAAGGTAATGGTCGCGATTCCGTCCTCAACGGCAAAGCGGAAGTGGTTCCAGGATTGCGTCGGGGCCGCCGAGCCGCGGAACGCGGTCATCCGCAAAAACTTATCATCTCCTCCGAAGGAGCGACGGATACATGAACATCGGGGTCGGCCTGCCGACCTCCACCTCTGGAATCAACGCGGAGCTCCTCTTCGAGTGGGCGAAGCGCGCGGACGCCGGTCCTTTCAGCAGTTTGGGGGTGGTCGACCGGGTCGCTTACCAGAATTACGAGCCCTTCACCGCGCTGGCCGCCGCCGCGGCGGTGACCCGGCGGGTGCGGTTGGCCACCATGGTCGTGATTGCGCCGCTGCGGAACACGGCCATGCTGGCGAAGCAGGCCGCCTCGCTGGATGCGCTCTCGGGCGGGCGGCTCACGCTCGGCCTGGCGGTTGGCGCCCGGGGTGAGGATTACGCCGCGTCGGGCATCGAGAGCCGCGGCCGCGGCCGGCGCTTTGGCGAACAGCTGGAAGCCATCCGCGACATCTGGGAGGAGGGGAAGATCGGGCCAACGCCGAAGTCGCCCGGTCCCCGCGTCCTGGTCGGCGGTTCCAGCGGCGAGGCCCTGGCCCGGATGGCGCGCTACGCGGATGGCTATATGCATGGAGGCGGACCGCCGCGCGCGTTCGCCGGCGCCGCCGCCAAAGCCGTCGCCGCCTGGTCCGACCTCGGGAGACCTGGACAGCCGATCCTGTGGGGGATGGGGTACTTCGCGCTCGGCGATGGGACCGCCGACGCGGGCGCCGAGTATCTCCGACACTACTACGCCTTCACGGGACCGTTCGCCGAGAAGATCGCGGCGGGAAACCTCACATCCCCCGGAGCGATCACCGACTTCATCCGTGGGTACGAGGATGCCGGTTGCGACGAGCTGGTACTGTTCCCCACAGCCTCCAGCATCGAGCAGGTTGATCGACTGGCCGAGGTGATCGGCTAACCGGTGCGCTACGCCGTCATCGGCGGTGGACCCTCGGGACTGTACTTCGCTTTGCTGGCCAAGAAGGCCAATCCGACTGAGGAGGTCCTGGTGGTGGAGCGCAATCCACCGGACGCCACCTTCGGTTGGGGTGTGGTCTTTTCCGAAGAGACGCTCGGGGCGCTGCGGGACGCCGACTACGAGACCTACACCGAGATCGGAGAGAGCTTCGCGCGCTGGAACGCGATCGACATCTATTACCGAGATACGAAGATCCGCTCCCGCGGCCATGTCTTTACCGGAATCTCGCGCAAGGTGTTGCTCGACATCCTGCAGCGGCGCTGCCGGGCGCTCGGGGTTCGCCTGGAGTTCGAGCGAGAGGTCCGCGATGTCGCCGAGTTCGAGGGCGCCGATCTGATCGTGGGCGCGGACGGCATCAACGGCCTGGTTCGACGGACGTATGGGGAATTCTTCAAACCGCAGGTTGCCGTGCACCCGACGAAATACGTGTGGTTTGGTAGCGACCTCCCGCTCGACGCATTCACCTTCATCTTCCGACGCAACGATGACGGCCTCTTCCAGGTCCACGCCTATCCCTTCGATGCCCGCACCTGCACCTTTATCGTCGAGTGCCCGGAGGATGCCTGGCGACGGGCTGGTCTGGAATCGGCGAATGAGGCCGACAGCATCGCTTACTGCGAAGCCCTCTTCCACCCGGAGCTGCGCGGCCGGCGGCTGATGTCGAACCGCTCGCTGTGGCTCAACTTCGCGACCCTGCGGCAGGAAAGCTGGCACCACGGCAATGTCGTGTTGCTCGGTGATGCGGCTCACACTGCCCACTTTTCCATCGGATCGGGCACCAAGCTGGCGATGGAGGACAGCATCGCGCTGGTCGATGCCTTGCGCCGACATCACGACCTGGGTGCCGCCCTCAATGACTATGAGATGGAGCGGCAACCGGTGGTCGAGCGCTTCCAGGAGGCCGCGCTCGAGAGCTCGAGCTATTTCGAACATGTCTCGCGCTATGCGCACTTCGACCCACGGCAATTTGCCTTCAACCTGCTGACGCGCAGCCGCCGGATCAGCTACATCAACTTGACACAGCGCGATCCGGAGCTGGTGCGCACTGTGGATTCCTGGTTCAATGCCGCCGCGACCGGGTCACCGGACGGCGTGGTGCGCCTGAGCCCGCCACCGATGTTCACGCCGTTCCGAATCGGGGAACTGACCATCCCCAATCGCGTCGCGGTGGCTGCTGGCCCTGACCTCGAGGTGGCCGCACGGATGGGCGGCGGCCTGGTGATCACCGAGTTTGTGAGCGTGACCGAGGACGGACGCATCACACCGGAGACGCCGGTGATCGACCGGGCAGAGCAGGACAAGCTACGGTCGGCGGTGGAGCGGATCCACCAGGCGGGCAGCTGCGTCGCGCTGCAGCTCGGTCACGCCGGCCGCCGCGGCTCGATGCGGCCGCACTCCGAAGGCGTCGACCGGCCACTCAGGAAGGGGTGGCGACTTTTGGCCGCCTCGCCGATCGCCTACACGCCGCATGCGGCGCTGCCGAAAGAGATGACAGCGGGCGATATCGCGCACGCGGTGAAGGTTTTTGCCGCGTCCGCCCGGGCGGCTGCCGGCTGCTCGCTCGATGCGCTCGAGCTCAACTTCGCGCATGGATACCTGGTTGCCGGCTTCATCTCGCCGCTGACGAATCGCCGCACCGACGAGTACGGAGGCTCGTTGGAGAACCGCATGCGTTTTCCGCTCGAAGTGCTCGACGCGGTGCGTGCGATCTGGGTGGGGCCACTGCTGGTCCGCATCTCCGCCGACGATTGGGCGCAGGGCGGGATCGACCTTGACGATGCGGTCGAGATCGCACGCCTGCTCAAGGCCCGCGGCTGTGATCTGATCCACGCCGTCATGGGACAGACCGTCTGGGAGGGTCGCCCCGATTACCGGCGCCTGTTCGGCGTGGCCGCAAGCGACCGGATCCGCAACGAGGCCGGGATTCCCACCATCGCCACGGGTAACGTCACGACGGCCGACGACGTCAACACCATCCTCGCGGCCGGCCGCGCCGACCTCTGCGTCCTAGACCTGCCCTCAAGAGGATGACTCTCAGCTCGTAACGCTCACCGTGCCGGTCATGCTGGGATGGATCCGGCAGTGGTAGGCGAAGCTGCCCCTGCTCATGAACGTGAACGAGAAACTCTGCCCCGATGCCAGATCTCGTGAATTGAAGAGACCGCCGTCCGCGGTGACGGTATGGGCCGAAGCATCGCGATTCGTGAACGTGACACGCGTCCCGATACGGACGCTGAGACTGGATGGGCTGAAGGCAAAATTGATGATTTGGACCGATGCCGCCGTCGGCGGAGGCGCCGTGGGGGGCATCGTTGGTCGCGGGGTTGTGACTACCGGCTGCGGCGCCGGCGTGGCGACGGGTGTTGGCGGAGCGGTTGGTGACGCCGTTGGTGCTGCCGTTGGACTCACCACCGCTGTTTGGCTGGCTAAGGCCGATTGGGATGGTGGGGACTGGCTCGTTGCTTGCGTGCCGCAGCCTGTGAGCAAGCATGCCGCGACGATCGCAATGCGTGTCGTTCCATCAGCGCCTCCGTCAAGAAATCCGTTGGAGGTTGATACCCTCGGACGTTACGACCGTATGATGCGGGGGAATGGCTGGCGACCTCATGACCTTTGCCAGAGACCTGCCCAAGGCCGAGCTGCATCTGCACATCGAAGGCACGCTCGAGCCGGCGTTGATGTTCGAGCTGGCGCGTAGAAACGGCGTCCGCCTCCCGTATGCCTCGGTTGAAGATGTCCGCCGGGCCTACGTCTTCAGCGATCTCCAATCCTTCCTCGACATCTATTACGCGGGCTGCTGCGTACTCCTCACAGAGCAGGATTTCTACGACCTCACCTGGGCGTACCTGACGCGGGCCGCCACCCAGGGCGTGCGTCACGCGGAGATCTTCTTCGATCCGCAGACCCACACCGATCGAGGCGTGCCATTCGAGGCGGTGATAACAGGAATCCGTCGCGCACTGCAGGACGGCGAGTCGCGGTTCGGCATCACGAGCGGGCTCATCCTGTGCTTCCTGCGCCACTTGAGTACCGAGTCGGCGATGCATACGCTGTCTGAGGCGCTACCCTTCCGGGAATGGATTGTTGCGGTCGGTCTCGACTCGTCAGAGGTTGGCCATCCACCCGCGAAATTCAAAGATGTTTACCAGCGCGCCCGCGCGTCCGGCTTGCTGGCCGTCGCGCATGCCGGCGAGGAAGGGCCACCCGCCTACGTCTGGGAAGCGCTCGACGTGCTCAAGGCACGACGGATCGACCACGGGGTGCGATGCGTTGAGGATGAGCGACTGGTCGAGCGCCTGGTCGAAGAACAGATTCCTCTGACGGTTTGTCCGCTGTCTAACGTGAAGTTGAAAGTGTTTCCGAATCTCAGGACCCACAATCTCAAGCAGCTGCTGGACCGTGGTCTGCTGGTGACCGTGAATTCCGACGATCCCGCGTATTTCGGCGGCTACGTGGCCGACAACCTCCAGGCTTCGGCCGCTGCCCTGGATCTCAGTCGCGAACAGCTGTTCACGCTGGCGAGGAATTCGTTTACGGCGTCATTCCTTCCTGAACGGCGGAAGCGCGCCCACCTCGTGGACGTCGCTCGATTTGCAGCTCAACCTTCGTTGAAGACGATTTCCTGAGCGCCGTCGTAGAGTACCCGGCGGCCCAACTCGGTCAGCAGCTCGTGGCCCTCTTCGATCGTGGCGAAGTGGTTGCCGGCCAGCGGTCCCGCCTTGCTGGCGAAGCTGGTTGAGCCGTAGGGGAACAGGACTTCGGTCTCACTGATCCCGCCGGGATAGAGGAGCAGCTGCCCCGCTGCGGGATAGCTGGTGTGGTTTTCGTGGCCGAGGCCGGTTTGCAGGTCCCCGAGTGGAATCCACGCGGATTCGCCGCTCCAGCGCGCCTGCACCAGCTGGGCGCGCAGCGGCAGCAGCCTGCGGAAGGCGGCGCACGTTTTGGGTGCGGCGTCGGCTTCCCAGCGGGCCGTGAAGCGCAGCGAGCCGACGGTGATCTCAAGCATCGCGGTTAAGGGTAAGTCCGATGAAGCCGTGCACGGGCTTCGGATCGCTGAAGACTCGAGTCGCGGGGTCCGCCTCAGAGACCTTTGACGTATCCCAGAGGCGGTTCTGCGCCTCGAAGCTGACCTCGGCCATCCCACCGAATTGGTCGAGGAGGCGAATCCCCATCTCGTGCACCAGGTGCTGGATCGACATGCTGACGAAATCATCGAAGGTGGCAATGACCGCCTCGCGCACCGCCTCCGAGGCGATATGCGCAGCGCCGTCCATCACGCCATCTTCCGCGCGGCCGTACCGCCAGTGCACATCGAGGTAGATGAAGAGCGGCCGGTCGGAGACTTCCGGCAAGGTCGTGTAGGTGTCACGGGCAAAATCTTTGAAGGCGCTGCCGGTCAGCTTGACCAGCCGCAGGTTGCGCCGGCCACAGCGGAGCGCCCGCAGCCCGTCTCGTCCGATTTCCAGCTCCACCGACCCGTAATCATCCTCCAGCGGACTCAGCAGTTTGGCGCTGTGCCGGGCAAACGGAATCTCCTGGACCCGGAGGCGCAGCCACTGCATCTGCGGATAGGTCGTCAGGAAGCGGCGGCCGAGGAACGCGGCAAAGCCCTCGTGGGTCGCACCGGGGTACTCGAGCGCCATGGCGTAGACGAAGTTCTTCATGGTGTCGGTCGCGACCACCTCGCGGTTATCACCCTCGGTGTAGGCCGGGAGGAAATTGGCCCCGAAGACGTCGATGCTGACCCGGCCGGCGAGCAGCCCGCGGACCGGGTGTGTCCGGTAGAAGGAAACGTTGTGCTTGCCGTAACGGATGTCGGCTTTCATGCGCGCAACCGGTCCTCGGCGATTGCGACGATGGCTCGCAGGCCTTCCTCCATTTCTTCCTCGCGCGATCGGTGCAGACGATCCTGCAACACTTCCACGATCCGAGCTTTGGGCCGGCGATTGACGAAGACGACGAAGCGGAAACCGAAGCGCCGTTCATATTCAGCGTTGAGCCGGTCCAGCTCTGGGACCGCGCCAGCGCCCTGCTCCTGGAGCGAACGCTGTGAGAGGTGGCGCGGGTCCTCGCCGATCCGGGGATGGGCATTCAGCGTCGCCACCTTTTCCGCTTCGGTCAGCGTTGGCAGCACGGCGCGCATCCTCGCGATCAGTTCCGTCGTGGAATCATACGGACCGTCCGCACGGACCTTCTCGGCCAGTGGCGTCGACCCCTCCAGGGCTTCCTCGATGCTCGTCATCACGTGCCGCGGTAGGTCATGCAGGAATAGGGTGCGATCAGCAGCGGCACGTGGTAGTGTCGCCCCTCGGTGAGCTCGAGCTCCAGTGCGATCGTCTTGAAAAGGTGCGGGGTGCTACCGAAATAAGCGCCGAGCTCAACCAGCAACCGGTAAGAACCGGGATTGATACCGCCGCCACTCAGGTCGGCGATCCGTCCCTCGGTGTCGGTAGTCAGCGTGCGCGTGCCCAGTGTGACCCGGATACCCGCAGCCGGTTTTCCCGAGGCCACATCGAGGACGTGGGTCGAGACGGTGGCCAGCCCGTTCACAACCCCACCAGGTCGTCGGGCTTGACCGGCGCACGGCATAGCTCGCGTCCGGTGGCATTGCGCAGGGCGGCGACCACCGCGGCGGGGACGACGACGGTCGAAGGCTCACCGACACCCTTGGCGCCGTAGGGGAGACCCGGCTCGGGCTCCTCTACCAATTCCGAGAGCACGGGGGGCATATCGAGGATGGTGGGGATGAGGTAGTCGGTGAAGGACGCATTCTTCACCTGGCCGTCGACCAGCGCCACTTCCTCCATCAAGGCCAGCCCCAGGCCTTGCGCCGCGCCGCCCTCGATCTGGCCGAGGACGCTCTGCGGATTGAGCGCGCGGCCGACATCCTGGGCCACCGCCAGCTGTAGGACGCGAACCAGACCGAGGTCCTGGTCGACCTCGACTACGGCACGCGCCGCACCGAACGCGAAGGTGACGTGCGGGTCGCCCTGCCCGTTGGCATCGAGCTTGCCGGTGGGCCGGTGATGAAAGACGCGGGTCGCCTCGACCGGCCGTCGCAAGTCCTGCAGCCCACCCTGCCGCTCGATCTCGGCACGCACCGCCTGGCAGGCGAGCTGGACGGCCCCGCCGGTCATCATCGTCTGCCGGGAGGCCGAGCTGGAGCCGGCGGATCCGATCGCGGTGTCCGGCGGACGGAGGGTGACGCGATCGATGCCGAGCTCAGTGCGGACAATTTGCGTCACGATCGTATCCAGTCCCTGACCGACCTCGACCCCGGCCGTCTTCACTTCCGCGAGTGGGCCCTCCTTGCCGACCGAGACGCGGACCCATGCCTCAGAGGAGTCGTCGAAGCCTTCGCTGTAGCCGAGGTTCTTGTAACCCACGGCGACGCCCACGCCGCGCTTGAGCGCCTCGCCATGGCCGACGTTGCCGGCACCGCCCGGCAGCAGCATGGGATCGCGGTCGAGCGCGGATTCCTCGGGCGGAAGGGGGAGCTGTTGCAACCGCTGCAGGCACTCGCGCACCGGGGCGACGCCGGCGATTGGCTGGCCGGTCGGCAGCACGGAGCCGGAGCGGACTGCGTTTTTGAGGCGCAACTCGATCGGATCGAGGTTCAGCGCCGCGGCCAGCTTGTCCATCTGCGCCTCGTAGGCGAAACAGGCCTGCACCGCGCCGAACCCGCGCATCGCTCCGCAGGGCGGGTTGTTGGTGAAGACCGCGGTCCCCGCCAGCTCCGCGTTGGGGACCTCATAAGGCCCGGCCGCAAACGTGGTGGCGTTGCCGATCACGGCCGGTGACGTCGAGGTGTAGGCTCCGCCGTCGACCAGCAGGCGAGCCTGGACGTTGACCAGCTTCCCGTCGCGAGTCGCGCCATGGCGCATCCAGACCCGTGACGGATGGCGGTGTACGTGCCCATAGAAGGATTCCTGCCGGCCGTACGACATCTTGACGGGCCGCTTCGTTCGCAGCGCCAGCAGGCAGGCGTGGATCTGCATGCTGACATCCTCGCGCGCCCCGAAAGCGCCACCCACGCCGGAGAGATGGAGGCGCACGCGCTCGGGTGGCAGATCGAGACAGGGGGCCAGCTGTTCGAGATCCGCGTGCAGCCACTGGGTAGCGATGAAGAGGTCCACGCCGCCGTCGGCGGCCGGCACGGCGAGGCCCGCCTCCGGGCCCAGCGGGGCCTGGTCCTGCATGCCGGTCTCGTACATGCCCTCCACCCAGACGTCCGCGCCCGCGTTGGGGTCGCCGTGGATGATCGTGACCGTGCGCACGATGTTGCCCTTCGGATGGATCGATGGCGCCGTCTTTTCGAGCGCCTGCTCCATGTCCGTGACCGGGCTCAGGACTTTGTAATTGACGGCGATCTTCTTCAGCGCGGCGCGGGCCAGCTCCGGATCCTCGGCGGCGACGATCGCCACGGCCTCGCCGGCGTAGCGCACGAGATCCATGGCCAGCACCGGCTGGTCCTGGACATCGAGCCCGAAGGTTTTCTCACCGGGCACATCGGCGTGCGTCAGCACGGCGCGCACACCCGGTGCCTCGACGGCCGCCGACATGTCGATCGACACGATCCGGGCATGGGGATGCGGGCTGCGCAGGGTCGCGCCCCACAGCATCCCGTCGCGGCGGAGGTCGCTGGCGTACTCGAACTCGCCCTTCACCTTGGGTACGCCGTCCACTCGTCGGACCGACTGACCGACGCCGCCCTGGCGGCGGATGTCGACACTCATCGCGTCATGCCCAGATCATCGTTGCCTCGCTGAGGTTCACCAGCTGTCCGTCATGGACCACCGGTTTTCCTTCGACGAAGAGGTGCTGCACCGGTCCCGGGTTGCAGAAGACGAGGGCCGCAACCGGATCCGCCTCCGCGCCGCGATGCGGCAGTCCGTCGACCGCGAAGAGCGCAATGTCGGCGCGCTTGCCGACCTGGATGGAGCCGATATCGTTGCGGCCGAGGCACGCCGCGCCGCCGCGGGTCGCCACTCGCAACGCCTCGCGAGCGGTCATCGCGGCCGGGCCCTTTCGTCCCCTCGTAGTGAGCAGAGCCTGGCGCACCTCGGCCAGCAGGTTGCCGCTGTCGTTCGAGGCGGAGCCGTCAACGGCGAGGCCCACCGCCACCCCCGCATCGATCATCTCGCGCGCGGGCGCGAAACCAGATCCGAGCCGCATGTTCGAGGTCGGGCACCAGGCGACGGCGGTCGAGGTCGCCGCCAGGCGCTGGATATCCGCATCGTTGACGTGCACGCAGTGGGCGAGCCAGACGTCCGGACCAAGGAAGCCGAGGTCCTCCAGCAGCTCGAGCGGCCGGCGCTTGAAGGTTGCCTGGCAATACGCCTCCTCGTCGAGCGTCTCGGCGATGTGTGTGTGCAGGCGCACGTTGCGCCGCCGCGCGAGTGCCGCCGACTCGCGCATCAGCCGCTCGGAGACCGAGAAGGGAGAGCAAGGACCGACGGCGATCCGCCGCATCGCGCCGGGATTGGGATCGTGAAAACGCTGGATCGCAGCATCGGTCGCCGCGAGGATCGCGTCGAGATCCTCGACCACCCGATCCGGGGGAAGGCCGCCACTCGACTGGCCCAGGTCCATCGATCCGCGGCAGGGGTGGAATCGCAGTCCGAGTTGCTCGGCGACCTCGATCTCGGCCTCGAGCAGACCGATGACACCAGATGGGAAGACATAGTGGTGATCGGTCGTCGTCGAGCAGCCGCTCAGCGCCAGCTCGGCGAGGCCGACCTCGGCGGCGGTGCGCTCCCAATCGGCATCGATCGTCGCCCAGATCGGATAGAGCTCGCGGAGCCAGTCGAAGAGGCCGCCCTGCTGGGCATGGACCCGCGTGAGCGTCTGGTAGAGGTGGTGGTGCGTGTTGATCAGCCCGGGCAGCGCGACCAGGCCGCGGCCGTCAATGACGTCGGGTTGCTCGCGAACCGGCGGACGTCCCTGGCCGACCCAGCTGATGACGCCCCCGTCGATGAGGACGGAACCATTCTCCAACTCCGTGCCGGCGTCGTCCATGGTGACGAGCACGCGGCAACCGTCGAGCAGGATCATCCGCCGGCTCGCAAGCGGGAAGCCGCCAGGTTGACGGCATCGAGGATCTTCTGGTACCCGGTACAGCGGCAGATGTTGCCACTGAGCGCCTCGCGTACCGTAACCGGGCTCGGGTTCGCGTCCCTTTGCAGCAGGTCGGCGACCGCCACCACGAATCCCGGTGTGCAGAAGCCGCACTGTACCGCACCCGCTTCGAGGAACGCCTCCTGGATCGGATGCAGGCTCTCGCCATTCGTCAGGCTCTCGACCGTCCGCACGTCGCGCTCGTGCGCCTGCGCCGCCAGCACCAGGCAGCTGCACGCCAGCGTGCCATCGAGCCAGACGGAGCACGATCCGCACTCACCCTGCTCGCAGGCGTTCTTCGAGCCGTAGAGGCCGAGTGCCTCACGAAGGAACACCAGCAGGCTGGTTCCCGTCCATACGTCGGCCTCCCGCCAGTCGCCGTTGACGCGCGTTCTCACAACCACGCTGGCAGTCTCCGTTCGTTGAGCGCCCAGCCAATGGCCCGCCGCGCGAGCACGCGGCAGCCATGCCGTCGGTAGGTGGCGGTCCCGCGCACGTCGTCGAGCGGCCGCGCGGCGCCGGCGACCAGGTCGGCGAATTCGTCCATAAGTTGATCGCCCAAGGGTGCCGACCGATCGTCCCACGTCCCTGACGTCGTAAGTGCTGCCGCCACGCGCTCCTCCGCCTGCGTCGCGCGGAGGATGGTCGGCCCGACCGAGCCGAGCGCAACATTGACCCGCCGGTTTTCCTCGTCGATGACCAGGCAAAGGCCGGCGACCGCGATCACCATTGCGTTACGGGTGCCAATCTTCGAAAAGCTACCCGGGCCGCGGAGCCGTCGCCAGCGGGCCCCGATGATGAGCTCATCCGGAGCGATCGCGGTCTTCTTCGGGCCGATGAGAAATGTGTTCCAAGGCAGCGAGCGTTCGCCCCGGGCGCGGCTCCGCAGGACCACCTCGGCGTCGTACGCCGCCAGAACCGGGAGCGCGTCTCCGGCCGGTGACGCGGTTCCCAGGTTGCCGCCGACTGTGCCGCGGTTGCGGATCTGCGGCGAACCGACGGAGCGCGACGCCTGTACCAGCGGCTTGTATGCCTGCATCTCCCGGACGATGGTCGCGTAGGTCACACCGGAACCGAGGAAGACATGGCCGTTCTCCTCCCGCCAGGCCGCCAGCTCACCAACCCGGGTGAGGTCGACGATCGCCACCGGCCGCAGGCGGCCAAAGTTGAGGTCCACCATCAGATCGGTGCCGCCGCTGAGCGGGACCGCCTCCGGATGCTCGGCCTTGATCGCGAGGGCTTCGTCGAGCGAGTGCGGCAGCAGCACCTCCATGGCGGTGCGACTACTTTATCCGCGCCGCGACCGCCCGGATTCCTCGGAGCAGCGCCCGCGCTCCCAGAACCAGGTGCTCATCGGAGGTGGTTTCCCGTGGCGAGTGGCTCACGCCGCCAACGCTCGGGACGAAGAGCATGCCGCTCGGAACGTGACGTGAGAGGACGGCCGCGTCGTGCCCGGCCCCGCTCGACAACTTTGCGGGCTTCCGTCCCAGCTCCGTGCAGGCCGCCTCCAGCGCTTCCATGACTGTGGCATCCATGGGTGCCGGCGGCACCGAGGACAAGAGTTCGACTTCGGCCCGACAGCCCTCCTCCGCGCAGATGCGTTCGAGCCGGGTCGCGAACGCCCAGACCGCCTCCCCGATGACGCGCTCATCGAGGTGGCGGACTTCGAGCGTGAACTGCGCCCGACCCGGGATCACATTGACGGCTCCGGGGTGGAACTGCATCGATCCGATGTTGGCCACCGCCTCGCCATCGGCGCCCTGCACGAGCTCGCGCAGCTCGGCCGCGGCGCGCGAGGCGGCCCGTCCCGCATCATGCCGCAGCAGGAATGGGGTCGTGCCCGCGTGGTTTTGCGTGCCCTGGATCTCGATCCGCCGGCGGTGGACGCCCACGATGCCGGTGACCACCGCGAGGTCGATCCCGTCCGCCTCCATCCGCGGGCCCTGTTCGATATGCAGCTCGACGAATCCCTTGATCGAATTCCGGTGCTGCTGGGCCTCGAGCATCCGGTCGAGCTCGCGGCCGGCCGTGGCCAGCACCTGGCGGATGGGGACGCCCTGCCAATCGAGCCCGTCACGGAGCCGCTCGATGTCGAGCTCGCCGACCAGGGCCAGGCTGCCGATGAGGCCAGCCTCGAAGCGAACGCCCTCCTCGTCGGCAAAGCCGACAATTTCCAGCTGGTCGGCGACCGGATCGCGAGATTCGGCAAGGGTGCGAAGGACTTCGAGCGCGGCGACCGCTCCATAGGCGCCGTCTAGGCGGCCTCCGTTAGGGACACTGTCCAGGTGTGAGCCGGTGAGCAACCAGGGTCCCGTTGTGCCGGGCATGTGGCCGAAGACGTTGAGGGCCGCGTCCACCCGCGGTTCGATCCCCGCCTCCGTCATCCGCTCCGCGAACCAGCGCCGCCCCGCCAGGTCGTGATCGGACCAGGCGAGCCGGTCGACGCCGTCGTCGGGAAGGCCGCCGATCGCGGCCAGCGCCCGCAGGTCGGCGAGCAATCGCTCGCCATTGATGTCGCTCAAAGCGGCATCATCTCCGGGTCGAACGGCCGGCACTTCAAAAAGCGACCGAAGCCACGGTCGCCAACGATCGCGCCATCGCGGTAGATCACCTGACCGCGACATATCGTGGTGTGCACCTTGCCCGTGACGGTCAGCCCTTCGTATGGTGAAAACCCCGCACGGCCGTGCAGTTCTGACGCGGAGAGGATGCGTCGTGGCCGTGGGTCGAAGAGGACGATATCGGCGTCGGAACCCGGCTGCAGATCGCCCTTTTGCGGCCACAGTCCGAAGATCCTCGCGGGGTTGGTGCAGAGCAGTCGGACCATGTCCGACTGCGAGATCCGCTGCGGCACCACGCCGAAGCTATGCATCAGCAGCAGCGAGGTCTCGACTCCGGGGATACCCGGGCTGATCTCACGGAAGTCGTCGACGCCCGCTCGCTGCGACAGCGAGAAACCGCAGTGGTCGCTGCCGATGCTCTGGATCGCTCCGCGCGAGAGCCGATCCCAGAGCTGCGCCTGGCTCTCGCGATCGCGAAGCGGCGGCGTCATGACGTAGCGCGCCGCATCCGGCTGATCGTAGCGCGAGTCATCCAGCACGAGGTAATGCGGGCAGGTTTCGGCGATCGCCTGCACGCCGCCCCGGCGGGCCTCACTGATCAGATCGACCGCAAGCGGCGTCGAGAGGTGTACGAAATAGACCGGGCTGCCGGTCGCGCGGCTGAACAGCAACCCCCGACCGACGGCCTCCGCCTCGGCCACGCCCGGGCGAGCCAGGGCATGGTATTTCAACGATCGCTTCCCCTCGTCGACCAGCTGCTGCGACATGCCTTCGACGATGGCGTCGTTCTCCGCGTGCACCTGGACCAGGAACCCGGCATCGCCCGACCGTTCCATCAGCCGGTACCAGGTCCAGTCGTCGGCATAGAAGATGGTCCCGCGGTAGGTCGTATAGATCTTTGCGCTCGTCACACCGGCGTTCGCGAGCCCCGCCAGGTCACGCTCCCAGCCGGGGGGAAGATGCGCGATGTTGAGGTGGATCGCGTAGTCGATATGAGACCGACCCTCGATCAGGAGGAGTCGGGATTCGAGCGCCTGCTCAAAGCGCTGGCCCGGTTGCTGCGGGGCGAAATCGAGGAAGGTGGTAACGCCTCCCGCGGCCGCCGAGAGCGAGCCGCTCTCGAAATCGTCGGCCGTGCGCGCCGTCCCCGTGTCGAGCAGCAGATGCGTATGAGGATCGACGACGCCGGGCAGCACTAGCAGGCCCGTCGCGTCGACGACGTCGCCATCGCCCGCGATGCCGGCGCGGACTTCGGCGACTTTGCCGTCGCGAACCAGGACGTCGACTTTCCGCTCGCGATCGGCCGTGACCACCGTTCCGCCACGAATCAGCATGGGCTCAGCGTTGCTGTCGAGTCAGCCAATCCCCGATCACCCGTCCGACCTGCTCCCCCTGGTCCTCTTGCAGGAAATGGCCAGCGTCCCGGATCACCGTCAAGTCATCTGTCGTCCGGAACAATCGCTGGAACGGGCGACCGACCGATTCCAGCGGCAGCACCACGTCGGCGTCCGCCCACAGCACCAGGGCGGGGCGCTGGTCGCGGACCAGCCGCTGCATCACGGCGCGTCCCTCGGACGCCCCAGGTGCCTCCGGGGTTAAAGGGATCAGCTCGGGGAAACGCCGTGCCCCCATCTTGGAAGCCTCGTCGGGAAAGGGTGCTTCGTATGCGGCCCGCACTTCGGCCGAGGGCGGCGTCTTGCAGCCGCCTCGGATCAGCGGCCAGATTGGGACGTCGGGGCGCGCGGCGACGAAGGCACGAAAGCGTAGCCATTCATCACTCATCTGCTGTTCGCCGGTGAATATCCCGGTGTCCATCACGACCAGGCAGTTCACCCGCTCCGGTCGTTCGATCATGGCGACTCGTAACCCGATCGGGCCACCCCAATCGTGCATCACCAGCGTCGCCTCGTGAAGGTCGAGGTCGTCGATCAGGGAGACCAGGGCCGCGGTGTGGTTGTCGTACGAGTACCAGGCCGGCTCCACGGGTTTGTCGGAGCGGCCAAAACCCACAAGATCCGGCGCGATGCAGCGAAAGCCGGCATTGACGAGTAGAGGGATGACTTTCCGCCAGAGATACGACCAGGTCGGCTCGCCGTGCAGCAACAACACGATCGGTCCCCGGCCGACGTCGATATGGGCGAGTCGCATCCCCTTCCACTCACGGAATTCCGGCCGGTACGGAAAGTCGATGATGCCGTCGAAGCGCTCGGCGGGCGTTCGGAAGAGGCGGGCCGCGAACACACGCCGCTGGTCGCTTCCCGTGCTCAGACGCCGATCTCGTACAGGTTGCCCGGGTCGAGGTCCAGGCCGTTGGCGATCTGCCAGAGCGCGGCCACGGCTTTTAGCGCATTGCGGCGTTCGAACGGAGCCAGGTCCTTGCCGTCCTTCAGCACGCGGACCAGTCCCTGGTAGCACTCGACCAGGGAGCGCTCCGACTCGCTCAGCTCGACGCCCATCGCGTTTTTCATGCGGTCACCCTCCGTTCACCGGCCGTCCCGATGACGATGCGATCGTCCTGCAGGCGCTTCGCCTTGAGCTCGAAGCGCGGTAGGCTGCCGTTCTCGACTTTCTTGCAGCCAAAACGCAGACCTTCATGCGCCTGCGAGAGCGACTTGGCGAGCTCGCTCACGATCCGATCGGCGTTGACGCCTTCCCGCTCCGGAATCTCGACGAGTACCTCGATCTCGTCCTGCCGGCCGTCGGCCGTATAAAGGTGGATTCGGAACTCGTCGATCTCTTTGTACTCGCGGACGATCGCCTCGACCGCGCGCGGATAGACGTTCGTCCCTCGAACCAATTTCATATCATCGACCCGGCCGCGAATGCCGCCCTCGTACAGGTCAAAGGTGCGGCCACAGGTGCAGCCACTGGCCGGCACCCGGACCACGAGGTCGCGCGTGCGATAACGCAGCACTGGAATAAACCCGCGGCCAAATGACGTGATCAATCGCTCACCCAGCTCGCCGTAGCCGACGGGCTCGCCCGTCTCCGGGTCGACCACCTCTTCGATGTAATGGTCCTCGATGATGTGGGTGCCACCCGGCTGCTTCTCGCACTCGAAGATCATGATGGTGCCCACCTCGGTCATGCCGGCGGTGTCCGCGGCTTTGGCACCCCACTCCTCCTCGATCAGGTGCTTGGTCGCCGGGATGGAGCCGGCCGGCTCACCGGAGAGGATCAGGCGCTTGACCGGGCTCCCGGCGAGGTCGACGCCCATCGTCTTCGCTTCCTGCGCCATCCGCAACGCGTAGGTCGGTGTGGAACAGACCACGGTCGCTTTCATGCTCAGGATCTGCTTGACGCGCGCCTCAGTGGTCATGTTGCCGCCCGGCAGCACCAGGCAGCCAATCTTCTCGCAGGCGTAGTGGGCGCCCCAGAAGCCGACAAAGGTCCCGTAGCTGAAGGCGAAGAAGACGATATCCCGCGGGCGCACACCGAAGCCCCAGAAGCCGTAGCACCACATCTCGGCGATCCATTCCCAGTCCTTCATGCTGTCGAGCACCTGGAGCGGGATGCGACCGGTCGTCCCCGAGGTCAGGTGGTAGCGGATCGCGGCCTCCTGGGGGGCGGCGAGCAGCGGGCCGTAGGGTGGGTCTTCCAGTTGCGCCTGCATCCACTCGTCGCGCGTCATCATGGGAATCCGCTGGAGATCCTTCAGGGTCTTGATCGATTCCGGGGTGACGCCGGCGGCTTTGAGGCGCTTCGCTTGCCATGGGACCCGGGCCTGTGTCCAGGCGACCAGGTTTTTGAGCTTGCGAACCTGCAGCGCCTCGATCTGGTCGCGCGGCATGGTCTCGTGCCGGGGGTTCCAGTAGGGTGATTCCTGCACGCATCCCCTCCTTTATTCGGACTCGTTGTAACACTTTTTTGGAATAAGCTGAAGCCAGCTTGGCCACGGCCGGAAAACCGAAGCAGGAAGGCGCCCCATACCGACTCGGCGGGATGGGCTACCAGGACGCGTCGGGGCGCCGGCTGAGTTACGACTCCTACCTCCACATCCCGCAGCTGCTCGAGCTGCAGCAAGGGCTGACCCAGGCCCACGATGAGCTGCTCTTCATCGTGGTACACCAGGTCTACGAGCTCTGGTTCAAAGTGCTGATCGACGAGCTCGAGAGCGTGCGGGGTGCGATTGAGACGGAGGATCTGCGCGCCGCGCGCCACGCCCTCGCCCGCGTCAAGGTGATCGAGGACCTGCTGGTGGAACAGGTCGCGGTCCTCGAGACGATGGCGCCCCAGGACTTCCTAACGTTTCGCTCGGAGCTGGCGCCCGCCAGCGGTTTTCAGTCCGTCCAGTTTCGTGAGATCGAGTTCTTATCGGGGCTGAAGGATGCCGGGTACATCAAGGCGCTCGATGGGGAAGGGGATGGGCGTACCCGGTTGCAACGGCGCTTGAATGAACCATCGTTACACGACGTGTTTAGCGCGTTGATGGAGCGCCGCGGCGTGACCGTGAGCGACCTGTACCGGCAGGGTGACCGCCATGCGGACCTTCTCGAGCTCGCCGAGGCGCTGCTGGATCATGATGAGGGTTTCCGCCTGTGGCGTCTGCGGCACGTCGAGATGGTCGAGCGGCAAATCGGTGACAAGCCGGGCACCGGCGGGTCGACCGGCGTCCGTTACCTGCAGTCGACACTCGGCAAGCGCTTTTTCCCCGAACTCTGGGAGGTCCGCTCCCAGCTCTAGTCAGGTCCTCATTCGTGAGGCGGCAGGCCCGGTGGCGATGTGCACCGCAACGCCATCGACCACGAGAGCGCTGGTCTCGTGCTTTGGTCCGGTAATCGACACCGACTCGCCCAGACCCACGGCCCGATGCCGTGTAGCCTTGCCCGCCCCCGCTTCCCGAATCCATTCGACGGCGGCATCCAGATCCATGGATTCATTGCTGGTGTTGGGGACCAACGACTCGGCGATGTAGCTCCCGATCAACCCTTGCCACATGCGGGCCAGGGTCGACGGTCGATCGAAGAGGTCGAAGGCGACCGGCTCTCCGCCAATGAGTGCGAGGACCCCCGACTGTCCCGGTTCCGGCTGCAACTGGGTCAGACGATTCTCGATCTCTGGTCGGCGCTTCATCTCGATATCCGAGTATGCGAGCGTCTCGGAGTCCACGCCGAGATGTCCAAGGCTTCCGGCGACCTCCTCCCACACCGCCCCCTGATCCGCCGCGAACTTTCCGAATGCTCGAGCGGAAAGCGTCACCGAATGCCTCTTCATCGCGCGAATCCTGGGGGACAGCGCATAGTCGGCGCGGCTGGCCTTTGAGGTCGCACGCCGCCAGCGGCCTGCCTCCACGCAGGCAACCGGAACTTCGAGCGTCGTTTTCGCCGGAACCAGGATCGTCGTGTTCAGGACGCGGTTCTGCTTGAGGCCGATCAGGATCTCGCCGTCGATCATCAAGACCGGGACCTTAGAGCTGGTCTTTACTTCTAAGGTCGATACGGCGCCGTTCCCCCTCACTTCAGTGATTTCCGCGGTGCCATCTTTCTGCGCGTCCGCAAAGGTCGCGTATTCGAGCGCAGGGCCGTCGTGGAAGAAGGGCAATATCGTCAGCCGTCCGACCGCTTGGGGCGAACCCAGGCGGAGCCCATTGGTCGGTCGTTGTTCGAGCCAATCGCGAACGATGTCGACAGCGGAGCCAGTTGCCATCTTCAGACCCTCCTTGCCAGGATTGCACTTGGGAGTCTGACAGCATAACATATACGCTGACAGCATATTCTGGATGGTTGCGGGCATATTGTGTTTCAGCACAAAATCGTACTCATGGCATCGCGCGAACCCGCGTTCGCCGGCCCGAAGTGGAACCGAGATTTTTATCGGGCCCTGGGTCAGGCGATCAAGGTCGCCAGAACAGAGCAGGGGCTCGAGCGAAAGGAACTCGCCAGGGTTTCCGGTATTTCATATCCTTACCTATCGGAGATCGAGAAAGGCAAGAAGCGGGCATCGACGGAAGCCTTGCTACCGATTGGCCAGTCACTTGGACTCAAGCAATCGGAGCTCCTCGAACGGGCGGAGCGGCTACTGGAGCGCGGTCTTATAAGGAACGCAGGTGCGGTGAGCGGTCGGCGCCTGCGGACCCCCGGGCGACGAGCGCTGGCCCGTGTTTACCCGCTGCAGCCTGCTCGTGCGGATTCCGCCGGTCCGGCGGGTGTGCAGGAACTCGTTTCCCGTGCCGGGCAACTTGGCGCGGACGATTTCAACCGAGTGCTTGACCTCGCCCGCCGACTGTCGCGCTGACTCGAACTCTGGGAGGTCCGCTCGCAGCTCTCGGTCAGCTTCGCCTCGGACGTGGAAGGGCCGCCGCAATCGCAGGAGGGGTGTCATCCGGGTGCGGTCCGAGCTTCGCGTAAATCTTTCGGATATGCCCTTCGATCGTGTTCACGCTGAGGGACAGGCGCTGGGCGATGGTGTGATTAGACAAGCCCTTCGAAGCGAGGGTCGCAACCTTCGACTCGGTGGGCGTTAGGAGCCTGTCGATCATTGCCCTAGCGGCCGTTGGCGAAGAGACGGCTGAAGTAGGTGATCCCGATCGGGACCAGCAACGCGGCTAGTGCCGTGAGCACCGACAGCGTGTCCGGCAAATGGCTCGGGTTGCCCATCCCGATATAGGTGAAGACCGCAGCGCCAATCGAGGTGGCGAGGACGACGATGGTGGCGATGATGGTCGCCCATTCCTGGTGCTGCAGGTAGATCGCGATCGATCGCCGGCCGGCCAGCCGGAGCAGCCATGAGGCGGTCAGGCCGTTGAGGACCAGCGAGCTGATCAAGGCGCAGACGGCGATGCCGATGCGGAACTGCTGAAGATTTCGCATCACGAACGCGGCGCCATTGACGACGAGGATGCCAATCGGGGTGATGATGCCGATGGCAACCAGCAGTAACCGGCTGCTCAGGTAGCCGCGTAGCAGCCGATCGCCATGGTTGTCCGTCATCACGTCACTGCAAGGCGGTTCGCGTACTCGGGCCGGTCCCAGGCGCGCGATGTCAACACCTCGCGAAGGCGGCGCACCGAATCGAAGATGTCGACATAGCGCGTGTACAGCGCGGAAAAGCCGAACCGCAAAATGTCCGGCGTCCGAAAGTCACCGATCACGCCGCGACTGATCAGGGCACGCATCACGCGGTACGCCTCTTCATGACGCAACGACACCTGCGAGCCACGCATTTTCGCTTCGCGCGGCGACGCAATCTCGACGCCGAGGTCCCGGCAGGTTTCGTCCACCTGCTGGATGAACAGGTCGCCGAGCGCCATCGATTTACGCCGTGCCTCCTGCTGGTCGACCCGCAACCAGAGGTCGATCGCGACTTCCAATGCCAGCATGCTGAGGATGGGCGGCGAGCCTGCGAGCTGCCGGTTGATCCCAGGAGCCGGGCGGTATTCTCGTTCGAAGGCAAACGGCGCGGCATGCCCCATCCAGCCCGAGAGCGGTGACTGCATCGCCTCCTGCAGGCCCTTGGCCACGAAGAGATAGGCCGGCGCACCCGGCCCGCCGTTCAAATACTTGTAACCGCAGCCGACGGCAAGGTCGACCTCGGCGGCGTTCAGATCGACCGGCACCGCCCCGGCGCTATGCGAGAGGTCCCAGAGCACCAGCGTGCCGACCTTTTCAGCGGCCTGCGTGATGCGTCGCATGTCGTGGATCTCTCCGCTGGCGTAATCGACATGGGTGAGCATCAGGACCGCAACGCTGCCGTCGAGCGCGCGCTCGATCTCGGTGCGCTCGACCACGCGCAGCGCGTGGTTGCCGCCGAGTAGCTCGATCAACCCCCGCGCGATATAAAGGTCGGTTGGGAAGTTCGAAGCCTCCGTCAGGATGAAATGGCGTCCGGGCTGGACGCGCAGCGCCCCCGCCAGCAACTTGAACAGGTTGACCGACGTGCTATCGGCGACGATCACCTCGCCGCCTTGCGCTCCGATCAATCGCGCGATCTTGTCTCCGATGCGCGCCGGCGTCTCGATCCAATGGGCGTCATTCCAGCTACGGATCAGCCCGCTGCCCCATTCCTCGGCGATCACCTGCGTCATGCGGGGCAAGGTCTGGCGTGGTAATGCGCCGAGCGAGTTGCCATCGAGATAGATCACGCCCTCTGGAAGGACGAATTCGTCGCGCATCGAAGCGAGTGGGTCTTGCCGGTCGAAGGACAGGCAGGTTTCGCGGTCCACGGAGCGATTATCCCGCGTGGGCCAAGTCTAGAAGTGGCTTGGACACCAGGGCGCGCGGTCCGTGGCGAACATCGCGTCAGCCAGCGCCACGGCCCCGTGCCGGATCTCCTGGATGCGGCCCGCCTCGCGCAGCGCGTGGAACCGATTACCTCCCAGATAAACGGCCGCCAGGTCGGCGGCGGTCAGGTCAAGGTCGGGATTGCCGGCACACGGGTTGCACTCGGCGTTCGAGGGCCCGCCGTTGAGCTCGACGTGGCCATCGTTCCAGGGGCAGAATGCGTCGCGGACGCGCAATACCAGGCGGCCCTCCGCTGCATACCGCCGACCGGCCAGCGCTCGGCCGACGTCGACCAGCCGGAGCCAGATCCCGTCCTCGATCGATGTTTTGGGCTGACGCGAGTCCGCCAGCAAGAAGCGCAGCGGTTCGTCGACCGGGCGCATCGACGCGAAGACGCTCGCGACCAGGTCTACATCCAGGATGTAGCGCCACAAAGCGGCGTACGCCTCCGGAGTGGTCGCCATCAAGGACTCCACGCGTAGCGACCCGATCGGGCCCGAGGAATCCCAGTCCATTTTGATCCGATAGAGAGCGAATCCGGCGGGTTTGCCCTCGACCTCGTACGCCACCCGGTAATGAGGGCTGAAGCCTTGCCGGGAGATCTCGAGATCGGCCAGCTGATTGCGCCACCAGCGTGCGTCGAGGGCGACCATGCCGGGCTGCGTCCGGTGGGCCTCGGCCCAGACCTGAGTGAACGCCTCGACCGCCGTCGGCACGTCGGTCATCACCACCCGGCCACGGGCCGAGAGCGGTTTCGCGAAGGCGCCTCGCGACCGCTGGATCTCGATAGCCGCCTGGTAGGTGGCAAGGCCGTATCCGAAGCGCCCATAGATCGGGGCCTCGGATGCATAAAGCGCCGCCAGCGGCTCGCCGCGTTCATGCATGTCGTCCAGCTGGCGCCTCATCATCACCCTCAGCAGACCTCGCCGCCGGTGGGTGGCCGCCACGCCGACCCGGGTGACACCGCCGCACGGCAGGGACTCGCCGGGCACCGCCATCTCGTACGAGAAGATCCCGGCGGTGGCGACAACCTGGCGACCGTCGAAGACCGCGAGCGTCCGGTCGAACTCGAGCGTCTCCTTTCCCACCGCGAGCTCCTCTTCGGTGGGGAGCGATCCGCCGAAGGCGCGACGGAGCAGCGTGATATAGGCGCGCTGCTCCTCCGGCCGGATCGGCCGGAGCTCGAGCCCCGCGGGCGCGCCTATCGCTGAACCAGCGCCAGGGCTCGGCAGGGGCTGCCCGAACCTTTGACCAGCTTCAGCGGCGCCACGACCAGGACCGCCCCCGTCGGTGGCAGCTTGGCCAGGTTGGCGAGCTGCGTCAGCCCGTACTTGTTGGCGCCGAGCAGGAACTGATGGCAAGGGAACGGGGGGTTCCACGAGTGCGCTGTACCGGCATCCGTCCCCACGGTCTCGACGCCTACGCCCACAAAGGGACCGGTCGCCAGCCACTTTGCCAAATCCGTGTCGATGCCCGGGGTGTGCGGACCGGTTTCGTTGGCATTCAAAAACGCTTTCTGGTCATTCGCCCTCGCATCCCAGCCTGTGCGGTAGAGCAGCCAGCCGCCCTTCGGAATGGTGCCATGCTGCTGCTCGAACGCCCGGATGTCATCGAGGGTCAACAGGTAATCGGGATTGCCCTGCGCCTCCTTCGATTTGTCGATCACGACCGCCGGGCCGATCAGGCGCCTAACCGGAACCTGCGAGACGTCGTCCTTGTCCTTGCCGGTGACCCAGTGGATGGGTGCGTCGAAATGGGTGCCGGCGTGCTCGCCGCCCTCGAACCAGTTCCAGTACCAGGCGGGTCCCTTCTCGTCATAGCGGCTGATCTCATGTGTTTTCCAGGTCGGCGTGTTGGCGAGCGGCGGCGGAAGCTGGATCATCGGCGTCCGCTCCGACAGCGGCTGGGTCAGGTCGATGACGTCGATCGAACCGGAGATGAGGCCCTCGACGAACGATGCCAGCGTGTCGACTCTTGTGCTCAATTCATTCCTCCCTTGATTTCAGCGCCCGCGGAAATTCGAAGCGGTTCTCAAGCATGTGCACGTCCATCAGGAAGCTCTTCGGCATCTCGGCGTCGACCTTGGCGACGATACAGCTGAGCTGGTCGCCGTTGATCGCGTCCAGCGCAGCTTCCTCGAAATCTTCCAGGTCCCGAACCATCTGCGCCCGAGGAAAGCCGGCCGCCTTCGCGATCCCGGCGAGGTCGGTGCCGGTGGAGGTCGCGGTGGTGAACCACTTGTAGCCGCCAGGGGCGCCGCCGCCGACCGAGAGGAGCGTTTCGTTGTCGAAGATGATGTGCACCAGGTTGTTCGGCCGGGAGCGCGCCATCGTCGTCAGCCCGCCGAGGTTCATCAGCACCGAGCCGTCGCCGTCGATCACCACCACTTTGCGCTTCGGCTGCGCCAGCGCGATGCCGAGTCCGATCGAGGAGGCGAGGCCCATGGCGTGCTCCAGGTAGAAGAAGTTGGCCCGGTGCCCGAGTGAGTACAGCTCGGCCGCCACGGCGCCCATGATGGTGACGACGGCGCAGTCTTCGAGCTTCGGATAGATGGCCTTCAGGCAATCAAGCCGTTTCATTTCGGCTCCTCCCACATCAGGTCGCGTTGGAGCAGCAGCGCCACCGGCGAAAGCGAGCTCTGCGCCAGCGTCATCGCGTGCGCGATCTTCGGCTGCACCTCATCAGGTCGGCCCAAGTCGTCGTGCGCAATGTGGAGCGCATCGAGGACCGGACGTGTGTACTTGCCGCCCTCCGTCTGCCACGGATCCTTCTCGCCGAAGCTGCCACGATCGGTGATCAGCATCAGCAGCGGGATCTTGTAGAGAAGCGACACCCCGACGATGCCGTTGATTGCCTGCAGGAAGCCATGGTTCTGCAGCAACATCGCGGATCTGACTCCACCGAAATGCGCCCCGGCGGAGACGCCGACACCCTCTTCCTCCTTGGCGAGCCGAACCAGCGTCATCTCAGGATCCTCGTCGGCCATTCGGATCAGGTGGACCAGCCAGGTCTCCGGGAGGGCGCTCACCAGCGTGACGCCCACGCCCTTCATGGCGTCGTAGACCACTTGCGAATTGGCCACCGATACGGGCAAGGCTCCCTCCCTCGTCTGAACTGAGGCCGATTCTACGCATACAATGGGGCGCAGTGCAGGTCCTGGGCAGCATCCTGGAGGCCGTCGGGCACACGCCGCTGGTGCGGCTCCAGCGCATCACCGCCGGGCTCCGTCCGACCATCCTGGCCAAGGTGGAGACGCTCAACCCCGGCGGCAGCGTGAAGGACCGGATCGGGCTCCGCATGATCGAGGATGCCGAGCGGAGCGGCCTGCTGATGCCGGGTGGCACCATCGTCGAGCCAACCTCCGGCAATACCGGCCACGCGCTGGCCATCGCGGCGGCCCTCAAGGGTTACCGAATGATCTTCGTGATGGCCGACAAGCAGTCGCCCGAGAAGATCGCGCTCCTGCGCGCCTACGGTGCGGAAGTGGTGGTCTGTCCGACCGCCGTTCCCCGCGAGTCACCCGAAAGCTACTACTCGGTCGCCGAACGGTTGAGCCACGAGATTCCGGGCGCCTTTCAGCCGAACCAGTATTTCAACCAGGCGAACCCGCAGTCTCACTACGAGACGACCGGTCCGGAGATCTGGCAGCAGACTGACGGTAAGGTCGATGCGGTGGTTGGCGGGCTGGGGACGGGTGGCACGATGACGGGCGTGGCCCGGTTCCTCAAGGAAAAGAAGCCGTCGGTGATGATCGTCGGCGCCGACCCGGAGGGATCGCTCTACTCCGGGGGCACCATCAAGCCCTACAAGGTGGAGGGGATCGGCGAAGACTTCATCCCCGGCACCATCGACCTGAAGCTGATCGACCGGATCGTCCGGGTCAACGACCGCGACTCCTTCCTGACGGCCCGGCGGATTACGCGCGAAGAGGGGATCCTGGTGGGCGGGTCGTCGGGCACCGCCATGAAGGCGGCGATGGAGGTGGCGCGCGACCTCGACGAGAAGACGTTGATGGTCGTTATCCTGCCCGACACCGGTCGCAACAACTTGAGCAAGATTTACAACGACGAATGGATGCGCCAGAACGGCTTCTTCGAGCGCTTCCCGCGCCAGCTCGTCCACGACGTGGTCGCCACGCGAGAGCGCGAGATCCCCGAATTGATTACGGTGTCGTCCAGGGAGAAGGTGGGGCGTGCCATCGACCTTCTCCAGGAATATGGGATCTCGCAGATGCCGGTCACCGAAGACGGCGGCGGTCCGGGCAAGACGCTGGTGGGCAGCATCCAGGAGCGCACCCTGCTCGATCGCGTCTACCGTGATCCCGGTTTGATCGACACCACGGTCGGTGCCGCGATGGACGGGCCCTTTCCAACCATTGCCGCCGGGGCACACGTCGACGAGGCCTTCAATGCGCTGCTCGGTGGCACTACCGCCCTGGTGGTGATGGACGCGGAGCGGCCGGTGGGGATCATCACCCGCGTCGATCTGCTCGAGTTCATGGCTCACACCCGCGCGTCCCGGTGAGCGCCGAAGGCACGCCTGGGTTCTCCACCCGGGCGATTCACGCCGGGCAGGCGCCCGACCCCGCGACCGGCGCCGTCGTGGTGCCCATCTACCAGACCTCGACCTTCGCCCAGGACGCCATCGGCAAGCATCGCGGCTACGAGTACGCGCGGACCGGGAATCCAACTCGTGCCGCCCTCGAGACCTGCATCGCTGCCCTGGAAGGCGGCGCCCACGGGCTTGCCTTCGCCTCCGGTATGGCGGCGGAGGCGGCGGTCATGGGGCTGCTCAAGCCGGGCGATCACACCGTTGCGGTGGACGACCTCTATGGCGGCAGCTACCGCCTCTTCCGCCGGGTCCTGGAGCCGATGGGACTGAGCTTTTCTTTCGTGGACGGCTCGGACCTCACCGCCGTCGAGACGTCGCTGACCGACCGCACCCGAATGGTCTGGGTGGAATCGCCGACCAACCCGCTCCTCAAGCTGGTCGATATCGAGGCGGTCAGCAAGCTGACGCACGCCCGACAGGCGCTCCTGGTGGTCGACAACACCTTCATGAGCCCCTACTTTCAGCGTCCGCTGTCGCTGGGCGCCGACATCGTGGTGCACAGCGCCACCAAGTACCTTGGTGGGCACAGCGACGTGATCGGCGGCACGCTGGTGGTAAATCGGGACGACCTTTTCGAGCGATTGGCATTCCTTCAAAACGCGGTCGGCGGCGTACCCGGGCCGATGGACGCCTGGCTGGTGCTGCGCGGTCTCAAGACGCTCGCCCTCCGGATGCGCGAGCACGACCGCAATGCGCGGCTGGTGGCCACCTTTCTGAACGAGCATCCGAAGGTGGCGCGGGTGTTCTATCCCGGCTTGCCGAGCAATCCTCAGCGTGACCTCGCCCGGCGGCAGATGTCCGGCTTCGGCGGCATGATCTCATTCGAGGTCAAAGGCGGGCTCGAGCCGGCGCGTCGCGTTGTCGAGCGGACCCACTTCTTCACCCTGGCGGAGAGCCTGGGCGGGGTCGAATCACTGATCGAGCTGCCGGCGGCGATGACCCATGCCTCCATCCCGGCGGAAACACGGCGAGCACACGGGGTGGCGGATGGCCTGGTTCGCGTCTCGGTTGGTATCGAGGACGCGGCCGATCTGATCTCAGACCTTGACCGAGCACTAGCCGAGGCGTGAAGCTCAGCAATATCCATCATGGTTGCGGGATTCCCCGCGGGTAAAGGAGACGGCGCATGAAAGTTATCGTCAATTTCGCCAACATCCTGGTCGCCATCATCCTGTTGTTGCTGGGTCTTGCCGTCTTCACACGGCACCGGATCGCGTCGTACGTCGTCGGCGGCTTCCTCGTGGTGCTGGCCGCGCTGAGTATCCTGGCCTACCTCAAGATCCTCAACGTGTCGAGTGGCCCGATCAACATCGGTTAAGGAACCCCCACCCGCGCGTGACCCGGAGCCGGTTCCCGGGACGAAACCGCCACCTCCGCCGCCAACCCCGGAGCGGCCGCCACACGTGCCCAAGCCGATCCGGGGCCTGCCGGCCCACGCGAGCGGCGCTCGGGGCGTCGCCCCTCGCGAGTGGCGCTTTAGTGCCATACGAGCGATTGAGACGTTAGTGCCAGGCGAGCGTTTGAGGCAGTTCTGTAACGGTTAGATAGCTTCACCCGTCAGAACCCCGGGTAGACTCGAAACGTGGACGTCCTAAAGATCACGCCGCGTGGCTACTGCCACGGCGTCGTGGAAGCGATTCGTGCCGCCAAGCAGACCGCCAAAGCCCATCCAGGCGAGAAGATCCGGATGCTCGGCTACCTCGTCCACAACACCCACGTGACCGACGAGTTGCAGGAGAACGGCATCGAGCTGGTCGATAGCGACAACCGGCTCGAGGGCCTGGACACGATCGATGGCGGGACCGTGATCTTCACCGCGCATGGCGTCTCTCCGGCGGTAAAGGCGAAGGCCGCCGAGCGCGGTCTCAACATGGTGGACGCGACCTGCTCGGACGTCGTCGTGACTCACGACCTCGTCAAGGACCTGGTCGAGCGCGGGTACGATGTGGTCTACATCGGCCGCCGCGGCCACCCCGAGCCGGAAGGCGTCGTCGGCGAGGCGCCCGGCAGAGTTCACCTGGTGCAGGATCCGCAGGATGTCGACGCGCTCGACATCAAGAACGAGAAGATCGCGGTCACCTGCCAGACCACGCTCAGCATCTGGGACACGGCGGCCATGATCAAGCGGGTGCGCGAGAAGTACCCGCAGACCGAGGCCTACAACGAAATCTGCCGCGCGACTCAGGACCGCCAGGAGGCGGCCGTCGAGGCGGCGAAGGACTGCGACGTCGTGATCGTGGTGGGCAGCGAGCGCAGCTCGAACTCCAAGCGCCTGGTGCAGGTGGTCATTGAGCTGGCACACAAGCCGGCTTACCTGGTGGATACGGCGAAGGACATCAAGCCGGAGTGGCTGCAGGGAAAGCAACGCGTGGGGGTCACCTCCGGCGCATCGACGCCCACCCAGCTGACCCGCCAGGTCATCGAGTTTCTCGAAGCGTTGTAGGGCTCTTGCTCGCGTTGTCGTCTCTGGCCGGGATGAAGCCGAGCACGGTATCGCGAGCCTGGCCGCGGCCTTCGCCGCTGCTGGCGTCGGCCGTCAACCTGGGTTTAGCGGCACTTGGCTGGGGGTGGGTTCTGCATCTCCGGGCGCGACTGGTGATGGGGGGCGCAGTCTGTACTGAAAACCGCGCTAGTCTGACTGCGTCTTTGACGTTCTTCTTCCAGTACCTCAAGGGGTGAACTTCATGCGCCTGTACCCCGATGTCTACGGTCGCCGCTTCGGCTGGATGCTCGCCGACCTCCTGATGGTGGCCTGGATCTACCTGTGTGTTCGGGCGGGTCTCTGGGTCAACAACCTCGTCCTGCAACTCGACGCGCTCGCCCAGGGCGTGATCAACGCGGGCAAAACGTTCGACAGCTGGATCCTGTCCTTCGAGCAGGGGATCCCGAACAGCGTGCCCTATCTCTCCGATTTCTTGCACCGTACGGCCGACGCGCTCAAGGTCCACTCCGGCGATTCGCTAATCTCGGCCGGGCAGGCCGGCTCGCGCGGGGTGCACTTGCTGGCGCTCATCCTGGCCATCATCGTCACCACCGTCCCGCTGGTGTTCGCGGTGGCGATCTTCGTGCCCCGCCGGCTGCGGCTGATCGCGGATATGCGCGGGATCCACGTGACCTTGCGGCGGGCACTCGCCCAGCCGGAGCTGACGTCCCAGATGCTGGAGATCCTGGCCGGCCGGGCGATCTATACGCTTCCCTACAACCACTTGCTTGCCTACTCGCACAATCCGGCTGAGGACTGGTATCTGCGGCGGTTCGAGCCGCTGGCGCGAGCCGAACTGGAACACCACGGCCTGACCGTGGAACGCTATTTCGGACCCCGGCCCGCCCTCGAAGCCTGAGTTCGATCTCGCAAGAAAGTCGAGCGGCTACAGGTTGCTCTGGAGAGCCGCCCGGACCGGCGGTCTTCTTGCCTAATGGCCATTCAGCCGCCGCTTCAAGCCACCACCCCGGAGTTCTTCCCGATCGCGCCGGCGCGGACCGAAGATTCTGGACTCCCGGTGGCGCGCCTGGCCGACTTACTCCTGAAGCACCTCTATTTCAAGTCTCCGATGTCGGCCAAGGATTGGGCGGCGGCCTTATGCCTGCCCTATCAAACGGTGACCCCGGCAATCCAGAGCCTGGTGGAACAGGGCTGGTGTCAGACCATCGGCCGGATGGCCGGACCGTCCCAGAGCCACGACTTTGGAGAGACGCTCGGCTACCTGATCACCGACCCGGGCCGCCTCCGAGCCCGGGACGTCCTGGCCCGCGACCACTACGTCGGGCCGGCTCCTGTGCCCTTCGCCCAGTACGACGTGTCGGTCCGCGCCCAGGTCAGCCAGGCTGACGTGACCGCGGCCTGGCTGACGCGGGCCTTGCAGCACCTCACCCTCAGCCCGGATCTCCTGGTTCAGCTGGGCCCTCCGGTCAACGCCCGCGCGCCTCTATTTCTGTACGGCGCGCCAGGCAACGGCAAAACCACCATCGCCGAGGCGTGTGCCGAGTTGCTGGGCGAGCCGATCTACATCCCGTATGCGATCGATATCGAGGGCCAGATAATGCGCCTCTATGATCCGCTCCATCATCAGCGGGTCCAGCGGCAGCTGCCGATGAACTTTGATCCCCGCTGGGTGCTGATCAAGCGGCCCTTCGTCAAGGCCGGTGGCGAGCTGACGACGTCGCAGCTGTCGCCCTCCTTCGACCCGTTGATGCGCTACTACGAGGCGCCCATCCATCTCAAAGCCAATGGGGGCATCTTTCTCCTCGATGACTTCGGCCGCCAGGATTCCTCGCCCCGCGCCTTGCTGAACCGCCTGATCGTTGCGCTGGAGCGACGCATCGACTATCTCACCCTGGCCGGCGCGGGGATGGCCGTCGGCGCCCCATTCGAGGCCATGGTCGTGTTCAGCACCAACCTCGAGCCCGGATCGCTGGTCGACGAGGCGTTTCTCAGGCGGGTGCGCTACAAGATCCACGTGCCCGACCCAACCCCGGCTGAATTCCGGCAAATCTTCGAGCGGTCGTGCAAGGAATTCGAGATCGTCTTCAACGAGGCCGGCTACCAGTACGTGCTCGACCGGTATTACAAGCCATTCAAGCGACCGTTCCGAGGCTGCCAGCCGCGCGACATCCTCAACCAGCTCGACGAGGTGGCGTACTTTCTGGGCCGCCCCTCGCGGCTAGAGCCGGACCTGATCGACCTGGCCTGTCGGTCCTATTTCGTGCAGGCGTAAGCGACCAGACCGATCAGCCGCGGATCTGGTTGTAGAACTCGAGCTGCCAGCGCCACTCCTTGCGGTCATCGGCGTTCCACCAGCTTTTGAGGATCCCGGCTTCCCCACCCGGCAGCAGCACGACCCGGCCGATGTCCTTCTCGGTCGGCCAGCCGTCTTCGAGCGTGATCGTGGAGCCGCTTCGGACGAGGAAACTCATGGGCCCGGGCTGGTGGCGCTCGAGCCCAAAGCCGATCGCCAGCACCTTGCCGGACGCGTCGCGGACGGTTACCTGCAACTTTGGTGGGGCGGCGTGAACCAGAAGGCGGTCGCCCGCATCGGTGCCGCTGATCCGGCTCCGGGCGAACGCCAGCCCTGTCGCGCCCGGTCCCGGGTACCAGAGGTCCCAGATCTCGGTTGCGTCACCCATGCACAGGTTTTATATCAATTGGCGAGGTCACGTCGTGGCCTTTCGCGGATCGCTCATAGCCCTGCGCAAGGAAAGGGCCGAGGCCGCCGTGCATCGGTTCCGCGAGCGGGCCGACGTCTTTAAAGCCGAGCTTCTCCGCGACCCGGCGGCTGGCGCGGTTCTCTACGCCGGCCCAGAGCGTGAAGCTTTGCACGCCCAGCTGTTCGACGCCCCAGCGGAGGATTCGCTCGCCCGCCTCGGTCGCATAGCCGCGGCCGGTGCGATCCGAGCGAATCCAGTAATGGAGCTCGGCGCTGCCGTCCCGGTTGCGATTCAATCCCATCACGCCGAGGACCAGGTCATCCTCCAGGAGGGCGAAATGGAACTCCTCGCCGGCCTGCCAGGAGCGCTCAGCATCGGCCGTGTAGTGCTGGTTGCCCTCCAGCGTGATCTCGGTGGCCCATGGCATCCAGGGCAGCAGATCCGCCCTCGAGATACGGGCGGCGTGGAAGAGACCTTCCGCGTGTCGCGCCGCCACGGGTTCTATGCGCAGCCGACTCGTGACCAGCGGCGTCGGCGGGTTCACGGGCTAGACGCAATGACACCCGGGATTGCTCCCGGGCGCCACTGCAGGAGGCGAGGCGTTCGAGGTTAAAAGCTGGTCAGGTGCGGACCTGCTTGATGAGGCGGTCCTGCGCCTCGAAGATGATGTCCTGGATGTCAAGGGCGCTGGGACCGGATTGGTCCATGCGGTAGGCGAGCTGGGGATCGACGGCTTCGACGATCTGGCGCAAGCGGGCCTGCATTTCGATCGGGACTTCCATCATGTCGCTCTCGAGCAAGCGTTCCACCTGTTCCAGTGCCTGGTAGAGCGAGTACCGAAGCGTCCGGCGTGCCGACTCTTCGCGGCGTAGCTGGTTGAACCATTGGTCCTGCTGGTTGATCATCCTGAGCGTGTTCCTGAGCATGGTCTCCCCCTAGCTCACAAACGAGCGCCGGCACACTGCGCGCCGTCCGGCGTCTGCCGCCGCCGGTAGTTCCC
>Ga0070698_100000112_pt1 | contig 68804 bp, 81 predicted proteins | sample KBSK1502metaG_FD_65477 | JGI IMG/M metagenome (GOLD analysis project Ga0070698, IMG submission 65477) | Corn, switchgrass and miscanthus rhizosphere microbial communities from Kellogg Biological Station, Michigan, USA - KBS K1-50-2 metaG | ecosystem: Host-associated > Plants > Roots >... | reverse complement strand
GTGCTGGTGCGGGCAGGACGTCGGTCGCCGGCTCTGGGGCTCGAGGGCCGCGTACCCGCCGGCCCGAAAGCGCTTCACCAGCTCGTACACCCAGGTCCGCGAGATCCCGTGGCTTCGGGCTAGCGCGGTCGGACTGCGCCCCTCCAGCATGACCGCATCCACGACGTACCGTCCCAGCACAGCAGCACCTCTCTCGCAAAGGTGTCCACTATGTCCCGAGACATCTGTTCACTATGAGGTGAACTCGCACACCACCAGCCCCTCAGGTACTCGCCAAGCGCTCAGCGGATGAGCGCGAGCGGGACCTGATGCACGCGCAGCAGATCGGCCACCCAGGCAGAGCCGCCGCCGACCGCCACGGCTCGCTGCTCGCCGGTACCGGCGAACGAACCACTGACCTTTCCCGAGGCGCCGTCGATCCGGACCAAGAACCCGGCCCAGACGGCACCGTCGGAGAAGCCGATCCCGGTCCCAGTTCCCCAGCCCGGCTCGCCTGAGATCGTGGCGCCGACGACATTCGCCGCTGGGTCGATGCGAAGCACGGCCCGGGGAGTCTCGCGTGTGACCCAGACGGAGCCAGCGCCGACGGTCACCCAGTCCGGGCTCCGCTCCGCGGGGATCCGCGCGGTCACCGTTGCCCTCGTCGGGTCGATGCGAAGGACCTCGTGACCTGTCTTGTTCACCACCCACACGCTCCCGAAGCCGATGGCGACACCGAACAGCCCGCCGAGTCCCGTCGTCGTGCTCGACACCGCGCGCGTCGTCGGGTCGAAGCGCACCAGAGAACCGTCGTCATACGAGGTGATCCAGACGGCCCCCTCCCCGGTCGCGAGGGCGCCGCCGACCACGCCGACATCGAACGTGGTGACGTCGTTCGTCGCGGGATCGATCCGGGCCAGCCTGCCGTCGGCCCCGACCGCCCAGATCGAGCCGAAGCCCGAGGTGACCGCGTTGGGCGCACCGTGAACGACGCGCGCCCGCGCGAGCAGCTGCGCCGGGTCGCCCACGGTGATCGCGTTCGTGACGGCGCCGCTCACCGGATCGATCCGAACAACGGTGCCCTTGTCAGCGAGGCCGACCCACACCGAGCCGAAGTCGAACACGACCCCGCTCGGCGATCCGCCCGGGTCGATGTCCCTCGCCGCGGCCGGCGTCGCTCTTGCTTGCGACGCGGTGCCCGTGCAGGCATCTAGTGCCACGACGCAAAGGCCCAGCAGGGCGATGATCCGACGGCGCATCAGATCGGTGAACACTACGACCCGACGGTCAGCCCGTACGATCGCGCTCGATGCGCTCGCCGATCGTCATCGCGGCATACGCGACGCTCTCACTCACGCTCGGCGGCCAGTGGATCGCGGCGAAGCTCGGTGTGACCGCGGTCCCGGCCCTCGAGCTCTCCGCAATGCGGTTCGTCATCGCAACGGCGGTCCTGCTCGCGGCGTGCGCCGCGACCCGCACGGCCCTCCCCCTCCACCGCTGGCGCTCCATCGGGGCAGCGGCCATGTGCGGCGCGGTCGGCTTCAACACGCTCGCCTTCCTTGGGATCAGCATCACGCCCGCATCGGACAGCGCGCTCATCATTCCCACGATCATCCCGCTCGCGACCGCCCTCTTCGCGACGCTCATCCACGAGCGGCTCGGTGGGCGGAAGATCGCCGGCTTCGCGATCGTGAGCGTGGGGGCCGCGCTCGTGATCGTCGGCGGCCAGGGTGGCGGCGGCGAGGCGTCCGCCCTCCGCCTGCGCGGTGATCTCATGGAGGTCGGGGCGGCCGCGGCGTGGGGGGCGAACCTCACGATCGCGGCGATCGTCCTCCGCAGAGAGAGCGTGCTCGGCTACACGACGCTCATGGTGACGATCGGCGCGGTCCTCTTAGTGCCGCTCGGTGCGCTCGGGGACGGGTACCGCGACCTCGGGTCCTGGTCGACCGACACCTGGATCGCCGCGGGATTCCTCGGCGTGTGCTCGACGGCGCTCGCGTTCGTCCTGTTCTTCTGGGCCGTCCGTCGCTTCGGCGCGAGCCTCGCGGCGATGGTCGCATATCTGACGCCGGTCACGAGGCTCGTGCTCGCGTTCTTCATGCTCGCCGAGCGCCCGCTGACGCTGCAGCTCGTCGGCGGGGTCGTCATCGTCATCGGCGTCCGGATCGCCGCGCGACGAGCTGCCATGTCCATCGCGAGACCGGCGGCGGCGTGATCAGGGACGAGCGGCGGGTAGAGCGGGCAGCGGCGCGACGCGGAACCGAGGCGCGAGCTGCGGTGTCGCCGGAGCGGCGGCCGGCGGCTCGATGACCGCGGGCGCGGCCGGACGGGCGAGCGACCCGGGCAGGTGGCTGAAGAGGACCGCGCCGATCACGGCACCGCCGATCGTCCAGGCGATGTAGAACGGCCAGCGCCGGTCGGGCGTCGGCGGCGGGTCGAGATCGACGAGGGACATCACCGCCCGAGATAACGGCCGGCGGTGAAGGCCGTGACGCCGACGAGGATCGACGCAAGGCACACCGTCGCGAGCCATTCGCCATCGCGACTCGACGCCGCGGGCCCCTGCGGAGCCGTCTCGAGCTTCGTCGCGATCGTGCTCGGTTGGGCGTCCGGTGCGGCGACATCGCCGACAAAGACGACGGCCGACATCCCGGGATGCAGCGGGCAGGTGTACGGGAAGATCCCCGCCTCGGCGAAGCTGTGCGAGTACGTGTCGCCGGGCATGAGCATCGGCTGCGTGCGACCCCACCCGATGCCGCTGATCTCGTGCGGAAGCCATTCCTCGGTGTTCGTCCAGGTCACCGTGGTGCCGACCGGCACGCGCAAGACGGCGGAAACGAACTGGCACTTCTCGATCCGCACCTGGGGGCTCGTGCCCTCGGTCGGACGCGCCTCGTTGATGCAGCCGCCCGCGGCCGTCGGCCCGGAAAGCGCGAGGAATGTGAGCGCGGCCGCGACGACCGCCAAGACGATGCGGCGCATGGTCCACCTCCGGCTCGGGTCGTCCTCCATACAACGGACCTGGACGGCCGGTTCCCGCCAATCGCCGGCTCGGCTAGAAGCGGACCGCCTGGGCCGCGTCGAGGAGTGGCCCCGGAACGACGCCGACGACCACCACCGCGAGGGCGAGCGCGAGCAGCACCACGGTCCCGATCCGCGCGCGCTGCGGCGCGACCGCGTCGAGCCGCGGCGGCGCGAAGCACGCGAGCACGATGCGCCCGAACCCTGCGACGCTCGCGACCGTCGCGAGCGCACCGGCGGCGACGAGCCACAAGAGCTGCCCGCGCACCGCGGCCTCGAGCACATACACCCGCGCGAGGAAGCCTGCCGCCGGTGGGAGTCCGACGAGGCCCAGGACGAAGATGCCGAGCGCGAAGGCGACGAAAGGCCGTTGGCGGACGAGGCCCCCGAGATCACGAAGGTGCGGATCGTCCTCCGGCAGCAGTGCGACGACGCCGAACGCGCCGACCGAAAGGGCCGCGAAGACGGCGAGCGCGAATGCGGCGGCCGGAGCGGCAAACCCCGCGGCCGCGATGAGGACGAACCCGAGCTGCACCTGCGTCGCATATCCGAGCGATCGCCTCAGGCGGGTCTCGGTCAGGGCCGCGAGCGCGCCGACCGCGAGCGCCGCGGCAGCGAGCGCGGCGAGCGAGACCTCCCAGTCCAGCGCGACGTCCCCCGCCCGCGTCGCGCCAACGAAGCGGAGCAGCGCGCCGACCGTCCCGATGGTCACGACGATCGACCAACGCCCCGAGGCGACCATGGCGCGCGTTGCGAGCCCGGCGAACACGAGGCCGAGGCCCGCGAGGTAGAGCGGGTTGTGGGTGGCGCGACCGAGCGCCGCGTATCCGGTCTCGCCGGTCGCCGCATAGAGCAGCGCGGTGCCGTAGGCCGCGATGGCGAGGCTCGCCGCCCCCAAGAGGAACCGTCGGACCGCGCCGGGAGGGTCGACTCGCGCTTCGAGGGCCGAGAACGGGACCGAGAGGAGCGCGAGCCCGGCGAAGAGCGCGAGGAGATCGCTGGCCGCGACGGCGACCGCGGCGCCGGCCGCCGCGAACAGGACGAGCGCGACCCGATCGCCGCGGATCCGCGTGGTGCGCGGGCCCGCGGTCGTGAGCACGAGGCTCACCGCGGTCACTCCGGCGAGGAGCGTCGCGAAGAAAGCGGCCGCGCCGTCGAGCGTCAGTCCCGATCCGAGCTCGGTCGTGCCAGATCGATCCGCGATGACGGTCACGGCGGCACCTGCGGCGACGAGCGCGCCGAGCCACGCGATCACGCGATCGCCGACCATGCGGGTCATCGCGATCCCCGCGATCGCGACCCCGCCGAGCGCGAGCACGATGGCCGCACCGGCGGCGGCCAGATCGACGTCGGTCACGGAACGGTCCGGGTGATCGTCGCGGCGCCACGGTCGGCGAGATCACCGATCACTCGCGGCACGACGCCGAGCGCGACGACGAGCACCAGGAGCGCGACGACGAGGCCGCGCTCGCGCCAGGCAAGGTCGGGGCCGTGGTCACCGCCCTGCCCGAAGAACACCGCGCGCAGGAATCCGGCCGCGTAGACCGCGGAGGCGACGACGCCGAGGGTCGCGAACAGCCCGACGCCGGGCGAACGCGCGAAGACCGCGGCGAGGATCAGCAGGTCACCGGGGGCGCCGCTCGTACCCGGCACGCCGATCGCGGCGAAGAGGGCCAGCCCGAAGAGCGACGCGAGCATCGGCGCTCGCGCACCGAGGCCGCCGGACCCGAGACCGAACGAGCCGACCCGGCGCGCGAGTGAGCTCGCGAGGAGGAACAGCGACGCAATGACGAGACCGTGGGACACCGTCGCGACGAGCGCCCCGGTGTCCTCGCCGACCACGGTCCCGAGCGCGATGAGGTTCAGCTGGGACACGCTCACGTAGCCGATGAAGGTGCGGGTGTCGCGCTGCCGGGTCGCGAGCAGCGCCGCGTACAACGTTCCGGTGGCGGCGAGCGCGATCAGATACGGGGCAACATCGTTCATCCCCAACGGGAAGAACACGAGACAGACCCGCGCGACCGCGTAGACGGCCGTCGCGGTGACCGCGCCGTTGACGACGAGCGCCACCGGCATCGGAGCGACGGCGGACACACGCGGGAGCCACGCATGGAACGGGAAGAGCGGCAGCCGTATCGCGAAGGCCGCGAGGAACAGCAGCGCGAAGGCGACCTGGCTGCCCTCCGCCAGGCGGTAGCCGGTGAGATCGGCGAACGCGAACGTCCGCGCCCCGACGCCGAGGGCCACGATGCCGGTGAGGAGCAGTGCGCTCCCGGTCAGCCACGTGGCCACAAGACGCATCGTGGCCTGTCGCCGGTCGGCACCGCCCCAGCCCCAGACGAGGAGCGCGAGCGGAACGAGCAGCGCGTCGTGCGCCGCGAAGAAGAGGAGCAGGTCGCGCGCGATGAGCACGCCGGTCACCCCGGCCTGGAGCAGGGACCAGAGAGCGAAGTACGCGCGCGGGGAACGCACCCCACCGCTCGCGGCGGCACCGGCCGCGAACAAAACCCCTCCGAGCATGACGAGTCCGGCGGCGAACCCATCCGCGCCGATCGCCAGCTGGGCGCCGATCGGCGCGGCCCACACATACGTGTCGATGCCACCGCCGACGCCGAGCCAGACCGCGGCCGCCGCGCTCGCGGCGACGATGAGACCGGACAGAACCGCGAGCGGACGGGCGAGGCCGCCGATCGGCAGCGCGCAGGCGAGGGCGACGATGAGCGGAACGAGGAGCGCGTCCGCGGCCATCAGCGCGAGCTCCAACCGGAGAGGGTCCAGAACGCGAGGAGCGCGATCGTGCCCGCGAGGAGCACCGCCTGCTGCGCTCGCGCGTCGTCCGGGGTCGGGCGCCGGGCCGCCCGCGATGCCCAGCTCATCCCGGCGGCGATCGCCTCGATGGCTCCGCCGTTCGCTCGCTCGGCGCCGCGCTCGAGCTCGCTCGCGATGGCCGCGAACGGCCGCACGATCGCACGGGCGTAGAGCCGATCGAACGCGGGCCCGCTCCGGGCCCAGCCTGTCAGCCGCTCGATGCGCGCCGCGCGCGCGGGTCCGTGGCGGTACCCGAGCCACGCGGCGATGCAGCCGGCCAGCGCGATCGCGAACGTCGCGATCAAGAGCCAGAGCGGTGCGGTATCGGCCGGACCCGAGCCGATGGGCAAGACGCCGATCGTCACCGCCGGCCCGAAGCCGATCGCGGCGATCGCCAGGAGGACGAGCGGAAGATCCTGCACGGGCGGAGGCTGGTGCGCCACGCGCGAGCTTGCCGGCGGAGCGACGAACGTGAGCGCGAATAACCGCACGCCCGCGAACGCCGCCGCCGCGACCGCGAGCAGGACGAGCGCGGTGAGGAGCGCGTCGCTCTCGGAGAACGCGGCGCTCACGATGGCCGCGATGCCGAAGAACCCGGCGGCGGGCGGGATCCCGGCCAGCGCGAGCACGCCGATGGCGAAGGCACCGGCGGTCCACGGCATCCGCCGACCGAGCCCACCGAGGCGTGCGATGTCCGATTCATCACCCGTCGCGCGCCGGACCGATCCGGCGCCGAGCACGAGGATCGCCTTGAGGAGCGCGTGCGCGATGAGCTGGAACCGCGCGGCGAAGAGCGCACCGAGCCCCGCGGCCACGAACATGAGACCGACCTGCGAGATCGTCGACCAGGCGAGGACGCGACGGATGTCGCGCTGCGCGATCGTCACGATCGCGGCCCCAAGGGCCGTGACCGCGCCGATGAGCGCCGCGGCCTGGAGCACATCCGGCACGAGGACGGACCGCAACCGCATGAGGAGCACGACCCCGCCCGCGACAACGACCGTCTGCAGCAACGCGGAGACCGGCGTCGTCGCCTCGATCGCGTCCGGCAGCCAGACGTGGAACGGGATCTGCGCGGACTTGGCGAGCGCCCCGACGAGGATGAGCGCGCTCGCGAGGACCGGAAGGCCGGACGGGCCGCTCCCGTGCTCGATCGCGACGCCGCCGAGCTGCGCGATGTCGACGGTGTGGAACTCGGCGAGCATGAGGAAGGTGCCCGCGATGAGCGCCGCGTCCCCGACCCGTTCGGCGACGAACGTCTTGAGCGCGGCGCCACCGGCACGCGGATCGTCGCGATGGTGTCCGACGAGCAGGTACGCCGCGACGCCGGCCAGCTCCCAGCCGGCGACGACGAGCAGGAGGTTCGAGCCGAGGACCACGAGGAGCATCCCGGCGACGAGCAAGAGAAAGGTCGCGAAGTACCGCTGCAGCCCGCGGCCGCGGGCGAGATAGTTGATCGAGTAGAGCGCGACCAGCGCGGAGACGCCGGTGATCGCGAGGGTCACCGCGAGCATCGAGCTGTCGACGATGAGCGCGAGGTCCGCGCCGGCGATCGGCAGCCACGGTCCGATGTACGCCTCGAGGCTCGGCCGCGCGCTGAGGGTCCCGATCATCGACGCACCCGCGCCGAACGCAAGAGCCAGCGCGACGGTCGTGATGATCCCGAGGGTCCGCCGCCCGAGCCGCCCGCCGACCAGCGTGATCGCGGCCGCCGTCGCGAGCGGGATCGCCACGACGAGGACGAGCGTCATTCGGGTCGAGCCAGCGTCGCGACAAGGGAGTAGCCGACCATGCCTTGCGCGACAGCCACCCCGATGACGACGAGAGCAGCGACCTGGCCATCGAGCTCGTGGAAGCCGGCCGACGCGGCGACGAACGTCAGGGTCGCGCCGGCGAGCATCAGCTCGATCCCGACGAGCCCGTCTGCGGCGCTCCGGCGGATGAGCGTGCCAAGCGCACCGGCCGCGAAGAGGATCGCGCCGAGGTACAGGTACGCGACGGTGGTCACGAGCGCCGCCCGGCGGAGCGCGCGCTCACGACGGCGGCGACGAGCGCCGTGGCGACGACCAACGTGGCCACCCCCATCCGACCGGTGGCGAGCAGGTACAGACCGCTGACGTCGTAGCCATCCGTCGAGCGGAGCGAGACGTTCGACGGGAGCTCTCCCGCGGCGATCGCCGCCACGGCGAGCCCGACGAGCGCCGCTCCGATGACGAGCGCGGCACCGGCGAGCGGCGGCCCCTCCGTCGCGGGATGGTGCCGCGGCGCGGGCACCGTCAGGTGAACGACGAGCGGCACGACCGCGATGAGCGCGACGAGGACGACGAGCGCGGCGACGACCGGCGCGGAAAGCGTCGCGTAGAGGGCACCCAGCGAAAGGAGCGTCAAGAGCAGCGCGGCGCCGGAGACCCGTGGGTCGCGATGCGCGACGGCGACGACCGCGCCGATGACGCAGACCGCGCCCGCGAGCGCGAAGACACCTTGCTCGACTCTCATCCCGTTGGAGTGTTACGTACCGTTCGGTGCGCTGTCGGCGTAGACTCAGGTCTCCGCACGGGGTGTAGCGCAGCTTGGTAGCGCGCAGCGTTCGGGACGCTGAGGCCGAGAGTTCAAGTCTCTCCACCCCGACAGACGCGAGCGACGAGTCCGGCGATCGATCCACTTGCACCGGCATGAACGCATGTTCTATCTTCCGCCTGTGTCGGGCGGTGGCGAAATGCTCAAGTGCTGCGGCCGCTGCGGAACGACGAAGTCCGTAGATGAATTCCACCGTCGAGGCGCCGGGCGTCAGGCGTGGTGCAAGGCATGCGTGCGTGAATGGGACGCCGCATACCACCAGCGCATGCGATCGGTCCGGTACCTCCAGCGCAAGCAGCGCCACCAGCGGACGTTGACCTGGCTCAGTGAGTACAAGAGCTCCCGGCCGTGCGCCGATTGCGGCGGCTTCTTCCATCCGGCCGCGATGACCTTCGATCACCTTCCAGGCGACGTGAAGCGTGGGGACGTCAGTGATCTGCTCTGCCACGGCTTGCTTCGGTCGGGCATGGAGGAGATGGCGAAGTGCGAGCTCGTGTGCGCCAACTGCCACGCGGTGCGGACGTTCGTCCGCAGGAAACCGCGACCCGGAGCGGCGGGCTAGGCGGAGCGCTCCCGGCGCTTCATCCCGAAGCGGCAGCCGGTGTCCTCGAGATCGACCGCGAGCCACTCGCCGTTCACGAGCGCCTCGACCATGTAGTCCTCGGCTTCGTCGCGCTCGATCGCGCGGAGCATCTCCTCGGGAGCGCGAAGCACGATCCAGACCTTGCTGTCGCCGTCCTTGCGCGCGTGGCTCTTGCGGCCGGCGGGCATCGCGATGCACGACCGCGTCTCGAGGACCTCACCGGCGCGCACGAGGCGCACCTTCTCGGGGAGGACGAGGTCGGTGCCCCCTTCGAGCTGCAGCCAGGCGGCCTCGCCGTCGTCGTGAAGGCACGTGTAGAAGGTGACGCGCGTCGGATGCGTGACCGGCAGTCGCACCAGGTGAGCTTCGGCCTCGTCGACGACCGGCGGCGCGATCTCGACGACGTCGTGCGCTTCGGCGGTCGGCTGCGCGACCGGCGCGACGCGCGAGCGCGACGCTTCGAGGAGCGCGGGGAGCTGCGCCGCGATGTTCGCGGCGGCGTCGGAGAGCGTGTCGATGCGGCCGAGCGTCTGCGCGGCGTAATGAAGCTCCGCGGTCGCGGCCTCGAGCTCGCCGCGCGGGAGCAGGAACTCGACGTAGCGGGCGTACTCGTGGGCGGCGCCGTCCAGGTCGCCACCGCTCGCGAGCGTCGCGGCGAGGCGGCGATGCACCGCGTGATCCACGGGGTCGATGGCAACCGCCGCCCAGAGGACGGCGAGTGCGGCGACGCGGTTCCCGTGCTGCGCGAGGAGGGCGGCGCCCGCCTTCAGCTGCTCGAGATCCGCGCGCCGATCGCTCGCATCCTGTGCAGGGGTCGCGACCACACCATCCAGCGGAGTCATGTCAATAAGTCTGGGCGGTGCGTCCATTCGCCAGATGGACTACCCCGTCTGGGGGAGTCAGTTCTAGCGGCTTGTTACGGCCAGCAGCCCCAGAGCGCGCGGCGCGGACGCGAGCGTCGCCAGCGGCCGTCCGGTAGCCGCCTCGACCTTGGTGATCGCCCCAGCTGAGGCGATGTACAGCCGTTGGCCGTCGTCGCTCACGACGACGGAATCCACGAGCCGGTCGGTCAGGTAGCGCGAGTGCACGGACAGATCGCCGGTGTAGATGACGATGACGCCGTGCGGCGCGGCGACGTAGATGCGCGTCCCGTCCGCCGACAGTGCCGCAGGATGAAGCGGCGTGGTCGTCAGCGTCGGCGCGACGGGTACGAGATCGATGCTCGAGCGCGCCACGATGAGGGCGCCGGTGTTGACCTCGCTGACGACACCCGCGGCGCCGTTCACCGCATACAGCTTGAGGTGCCTCGGGTCCTGCACCATCGACCAGGCCGAACGGAGGGCCACCGGTACGTCCGGGATGTTGAGGATGCACTGGGCGTAGAGCTGCGTCGTGTTGAGCGCGTGGATGAAGGGCCCGTGCCCGGGGTTCGAGTACAGGCTCAGGAACCAGTCGCTGCCCACGGCGACGGACGCGTGGTAGAGCCCGTTCATCACTTCGGGGTCCGCCGTCTTGATCTGTCCGAGGCTACCGAGCAGCCCCGCGCCGTTGAAGCTTGCGACGCGCACCACATAATGCGGCGCCGGGACCAGGTGCTCGACGAGGTAGAGATTCCTCCCATCGTCGCTCACCGCGTCGAAGCCGACATCGCCGTTGGCGCTCACGACGTGATCGATGCGCTGCTTCACAAGATCGACGACCGCGAATCGGTTGAAGGTGCCGCTACCGGTGATCGCGACCGGGGCCGCGACGAGGACCATCCACTTCCCGTTCGCGGAGAGGCCGCTCGGCGCCGGACCGTAGGCCGCGGGAACCGACCAGCGACCGTCGATCACGAATGAGAGCTGCTCGCCGCCGGTCGCAGGATCCAGGGCGCGCACCGTAGTGCGGTCGCCACTGTCGACGGTCCAGTAGCGCGACCGGTCGGGCGGCAGCGTGCCTGACGGCAGCGTCGCGACGAGCGAGTCCGTCGTCGCGTCGACCACGGACATGCCGGTCGCGGTCGTCACGTAGAGGAGCTCGTGCGCCGGCTGGCTCGCCGCCCGCGACGTCTCTTCGTTGAGCGAGCCGCACGCAGCGATGACGAGCGCGAGCCCGACGACCGCCGATAGGTGTCGCACGTCACCCCTACAACCGCGCGGCCGCGTCGGTTCCCTAGCGCATGCTTCCGGCGATCCCGAGTGCCGTCGCCTTGTCGACCTGTGCCTCGAGGCGGATGAGCAGGTTCCCCTGCGTCCACAGCAGAGTGTTGCCGGCGAGCCGGAGCGTCTCCTGGAGGACCGCCCCGTTCGCGTTGTAGAAGAAGAAGTGCGGCGCGCCCTGGATCCAGAAACCGGGTTGGCCGTTCAGCGTCACCTTCTCTAGCGTCGTGTTCTGGTCCAGCACCTTGCCGAAGAACTGCGCGTCGACGGTCGCGCCCCCGAACTCGGTGACGATCGCCGCGACGCCGGCCTGCGTGGACGTCGGGATACCCGGCCGGGCGACGTACACGAAGGACACCGCCGTCGAGCCGCTGCTGGTGGTACGCAGGTAGACCTCGTCCGGCGCACCGAGGAGCGGATCGGTCGGGATCAGGACCGGGAAGCCGGCGCGGGCCTTCGCCTCATCGAGCGTGACCTGCACGCCGACGCCCAGGGGGAACGGCGTCGGCGACTGGAACGAGCCGGGCGAGCGCGTCGGACTCGGCGACGGGACCGGACCGCGGAAGATCTCGACGCCCCGCAGCCGCAGGATGTCCGTCGCGGTCGCGCGCGCCTCGGGCGACAACGCGAGCACGGCGAGGAGGGCGAGCGCGATCGTGATGATCGCGGGCGCGAAGCCGTAGCGAGGCGATGCGAACGCGCGCCACCACGCGACGCGACGCGGCTCGGCGATACGCGACCGGACGCGGGCGCGAACATCCGGCGTCGCGGGCCACGCGATCTGCGCGCCGACATCGGCGAGTACCTGCGCGAGCTGGTCGTCGTTCATCCGCAGCTCAGGCATCGGCATATGCCTCGCGGAGCCGGCCCATCGCGCGCGAGAGCCGCGACTTCACGGTGCCGCGCGCGACGCCGAGCGCGTCGGCCATCTCGCTCTCGGAGAGATCGAAGAAGAAGCGGTACGCGAGGACGAGACGGTCTTCCGGGCGCAGCCGATTGATCGCCGCGACGAGCCCGGCGCGGAGATCGGCCGCGACGGCCGCGTCCTCGGGCGAGAGGGCCGTCTCACCTGAGGCGCGGTCCGCCGCGGCTGTCAGCTCCACCGTCGGACGACGGCCTGCCGCCACCTTGCGGTTCTTCGCCTCGTTCGCGACGATCCGGAGCAGCCACGGACGGAACGGCGCGCCTTCGCGGAAGCGGTCGAGGGCGTAGTACGCCTTGACGAAGGCATCCTGCGCGACGTCCTCGGCCTCCGCGGAGCTCGCGGTGATCACGTACGCGACCCGCGCGGCGAGCGCCTGATAGCGCGTGACCAGCTCGCCATAGGCGTCTTGGTCACCATGCTTCGCACGCTCCACCAACACGGATTCGCCGGGCTGCTCCAGTGGTCGGCCCTCCACGGAGTTCGTTACCGCCCCTCGTACAGCCTGGCGGGCTGGTCGGTTCCCAGCCGGGCTCGGGCGCCGAGCCACCGCGCGCGGGTCTCGATCTCCTCGCGCGTGGCCCGCATCAGCGCCCACACGCTGAACGAGCCGATCGCGAACGATGCCGCGGCCATCCCATGGGCGAGCGCGTCGCGGAGCGCGGGCTCGTCCGCCCGGCCGAGGGCGGCGAGGCGCGCGGTGAATGCGCCCGCGAGCGCGTCGCCCGCGCCCGTCGGATCGAACGCGTGCGCCGGGTACGCGGGCACGATCAATGACCCCGCCTTCGTGACGAGCGTCGCGCCGTCGCGGCCGCGCTTCACGATGACCGCGCGCGGTCCCCGTGCCAGCAGCTCGAGCGCGCCTTTGCCGCGGGTCAGCGCCGCGAGCTCGCGCTCGTTCACCGCCACGACCCCGACGCCGGCGATCACGTCGTCCAGGCGGCGCCGGTGGCCGGCGATCCACTCCTCCATCGTGTCGAGCACCGCGAGCGCCGGACGCAGCTGCTCGAGGGCGACCGCCTGCGCGGCGGGGTCGGTGTTCGCGAGGAGCACGTACGGCGTGTCGAGCCACGCCCTCGGGATCCGCGGCCGCCATCCAGCGACGACGCCGTGGTCGGTGTTGCGGACCTCGCTCGAAGTCGCGGCGTGGGTCCCCGACCAGCGGAGCGTGCGGCCAGGCCGTCGCTCGATGCCGCCGAGGTCCACGCCGGCAGCCACCAACGGCCCAAGGTCTTGCTCGGTGAGGTCGTCACCGGCAACGGACACGAGAGCGGTCGGCGCGAGCTTCGCCGCCGCGATGCTCGCGTACGCGCCGGATCCGCCGAGCAGCCCGGTCCGCTCCTCCGCGGGCGTGCGCACGTCATCGAACGCGAGCGGCCCGACCACCACGACCGGCACGGTCAATACGATGGACCGATGCCTCGTGAGCCGCTACACGATTACGTCTCGCGCGGATTCGGCTCTTCGACGCACCTGTATGAACAGATCCGGCCCGAATACCCGCAGGCCGCGATCGACATCCTCGTCCGTGAGCTCGGGATCGCGCGCGGCCGGACGATCCTCGACGTCGGCGCCGGGACCGGCAAGCTCACCCGCGCGCTCGTCCGGACGGGAGCGTCGGTCATCGCCGTCGAACCGCTCGCCGAGATGCGCGAGCGGCTCGCCGAGAGCGTCCCGCTCGCCGTGCCGTTCGACGGGACGGCCGAGCACATGGCGATCCACGACGCCTCCGTTCACGCGATCGCGGTCGGGCAGGCGTTCCACTGGTTCGACGGCGATCGCGCGCTCGCGGAGTTCCACCGCGTGCTCGTACACGGCGGGAAGCTCGGCCTCATCTGGAACGTCCGCGACCGGCGGACGCCGTGGGTCGACGCCTTCGACACGATCGTCGAGCGCGTCGATCCCGATCGGCCCGACCATCAGACCGGCAGATGGCGCGCGGCGTTCGACCGCACGACGCTCTTCGACCGGCTGGAGCACGCGGACGTCCCGTCGGAGCAGACCCTGACGCCGGCCGGACTCGTCGATCGCGCGCTGACCGTGTCGAGCATCACGGTGCTTCCCGATGCGGAGCGCGAGCGCGTGCTCGACGAGGTCCGGAGGTTGGCCGCGACGCACCCCGATCTACGCGGCCGCGACACGTTCGCGCTCCCCTACAGCACGAAGCTCTACTGGACCAGGCGCCTCTAGGGCAAGCAGTCGGCAAAGGTAAAGAGGGGCGTGCTCCACCGATACGCGAGCTGGATGATCCGCCGTCCGTCGAGGCCGAAGCGAACGAACAGCGGGACTCGCGGCCGTACCGTGTCGCCGTAGCCGCGAGCACGGATCGTGTCGCTCGAACGAGCGATCTCGACCCCGATGCTGGATTCGCCATCCTGCAGGTCGACGAATCGGATGATGTCGATGCGGTCGTGATCGGCGATCCGGCCCCGAAGCCAGTACGTGGCAGACTCGTGATCGCTGATGTAGTACAGCTTCCGGCCGTCGTAATCGCAGTCGCCGCTGAACAGGATCCGGTCGTCGAGGTAGGCGATCGCGTCGTCATAGCGTCCCGCGTCGTAGGCATCGATGAAGGCGCGAACCGTCTCGGGGTAACGCACGGCGCCCTCGTTGAACGGCGTCGGCGCGAAGGTCCGGGGCACGCGAGTACTGGACGATGCCGACGGGAGCGGTACGACCGACGACGCGCACGCCGCCAGCGCGAGACACAGCGCGAGGAGGCTAGACCGCGCCATCCTTGCGCAGCTTCGCGATCTCGTCCGCGCCGTAGCCGATCTCACGAAGGACCTCGTCGGTGTGCTCGCCGAGCACCGGCGGGTGCAGCCGGACCGACGGCGGCGTCCCATCCATCCGGACCGGGATCCCAGGCGCGCGAATCCGGCCGGCGGTCGGATGATCGACCTCCGCGATCAGCCCGAGGTGGCGCACGGTGGGATCGGCGAACACGTCGTCGAGCGAGTTGATCGGCCCGACCGGCACGTTGGCCTTCCGGAGCCGGGTCACGACGTCGTCCTTCTTCAGCGTGCCGATCCGACGCTCGAGGAGCGGGATGAGCGCGGTCCGATGCTCGATGCGTTTGCCGTTGTCGGTGAAGCGCTCGTCGTCGATGAGCTCGTCGAGCTCGAGGGCGCGGCACAGGCGCTCGAACATCGCGTCGTTGCCGGCGCACACATTCACGAAGCCGTCCGCGGCACGGAAGGTCTGGTACGGCACGATCGAGGCGTGCACGTTGCCCTCGGGCTTCGGCACCGTGCCATCGGCGAAGTACCGCGCCGCCTGCCGCGAGAGGAGCGCGACCTGTCCGCCGATCATCGTCGCGTCGATCGCCTGTCCCTCGCCCGTGCGCTCGCGTGCGTGGAGCGCGGCGAGGATCGCGAACGCCGCGAACATCCCGGCCACCATGTCGGCCTGGGGCACGCCGACCATCACCGGATCGCCGCCGCGCTCGCCGGTCAGGCTCATCACCCCGCCCATGCCCTGCACGATGAGGTCGTACGCCGCCCACGCCCGACCGGGACCATCCTGGCCGAAGCCGGAGATCTGACAGAGGATCGCGCGTGGGTTCAGCGCGCGGATCCGCTGGTTCGGGAACCCGAGCCGCGCGAGCGTCCCGGGGCTGAAGTTCTCGACCACGACATCGGCCTTCTCGATGAGCCGCTCGAGGATCTTCGCGCCGTCTGGATGCTTGAGGTCGACCGTGACGCTCCGCTTGTTGCGGTTGATGGAGAGGTAGTACGCGGACACGCCGTTCACGTAAGGGGGGGCCCACGTCCGCGTCTCGTCGCCGACACCGGGGAGCTCCACCTTGATCACGTCGGCGCCGTGGTCCGCGAGCATGAGCGTGCAGTACGGCCCCGCGAGCGCACGGGTGAGATCGACGACCCGGATCCCCGCGAGCGCCCCTTCGACGCCCGCGCCTCCGCTGATCGCGGGCAATGCCTCGAGGGTGTCGTCGTCGTGGAGGATCGCGTCGCCGTCGCGCTGCTCGCCGTTCACGATGAACGCCGCGGTCTCCGCCACGGGGATCCCGAGCGTTCGCACGACGTCGAGCGCCGTCTTCCCCGCCCCTTCGACGCGAAGCTGTTTCACGCCGCCCGGACTGAACTGCCGGAGCTCGCCATGGAGCACGAGCGTGATCACGCCCTCGAGAGGGTAGCGTGTGGGCATGCCCGCGTCGGCCTCACTGCCGCTGTTCCCGCTCGGGAGCGTCCTCTTCCCCGGCATGCTGCTCCCGCTCCACATCTTCGAGCCCCGGTACCGGCTGCTCGTGAAGCGGTCGATCGACAAGGACGAGCCCTTCGGCATCGTCCTCATCAAGAGCGGCGCGGAGGTCGGCGGCCCGGCCGAGCCGCATCGCGTCGGCACGACCGCGAAGATCATGGGCTCGACGCCGTTGCCCGGCGGCCGATCGTTCATCATCGCCCGCGGCGAACGGCGATTCGAGATCGAGTCGATCGACGCCGACCGTGAGCCGTATCTCCTCGCACGTGTGAGGTACCTCGCCGAGGACGACGGCGCCGAGGCTTCCGAGCTCGCCGATCGCGCGGCCGACCTGTTCGGTCAGTACCTCACCGGGATCGTCTCGACGTCGAACGACGCGCGCACGGAGGTGCCCCTCGGAGAGATCCGCGAGGGCACGCCCGCGGAGGTCTCCTACCGGATCGCCGGTGGTCTCGGGATCGACGCCGCGGAGCGCCAGCGGCTCCTCGAGGCCGAGCGCACGGAGCCGCGGCTCGAGTCGATCATCGCGCTGCTCGAGCGTGAGAACACGCTCTTGAAGGAGCTCCTGCTCCGGCTCCGCGCGCGTGGCGAGGGCCCGGTGTTGAACTAGGCGAGCCCCGCGGAGTGAACGATGTCTCCGCCGACAACGGTGCCGCTCACCGGGACCGTCGGCCACTCGTCCATCGGGATCGCCGCGAGATCGCGTGCGACGATCGTCGCGTCGCAGCGCATCCCCACCGCGAGCGTCCCGCGCTCGCTCTCGGCGCCCATCGCGTAGGCGGCGCCCGACGTGTACCCCGCGATCGCCTCGCCGAGCTCGAGCGCCTGATCCGGGTGCCAGCGGTCAGCATCGCCCGGCCGCTTGCGCGCGACCGCGGCGTGGATCCCGAGGAGCGGATCGATGGGCTCGACCGGCGCGTCGGAGCCGAATGCGAGCCGTCCCCCTCGGTCGGCGATATGCCGCCAGGGGTACGCACGCGTGACACGCTCGGCCCCCCAGTACCGATCAGCGAGGTCGCGGTCGCTCGTCGCATGGATCGGCTGCATCGAGGCGACGACCCCGAGCGCGCCGAAGCGCGCGATGTCCTCCCGGCGAACGAGCTGGACGTGCTCGATCCGCTGCCGCAGCTCCGGTCGCGTCTTTCGCGTCGGTTCGATCGCGTCGAGCGCCACGTGCACCGCGCGATCGCCGATGGCGTGGATCGCGACGGCGATGCCGGCAGCGCTGGCCCGCGCGACGTCGGCGTTCAGGCGGTCAGGCTCGATCGTCAGCAGGCCGCGGTCATCGCTGCCGGCGTACGGCTCCTCGAGCGCCGCGGTCTGCGACCCGAGCGCGCCGTCGGTGAAGATCTTCAGGTGGCCGACGCGCAGCCACTCGTCGCCGAGCCCGGTCCGCAGTCCGAGCGCGAGCGCGGCGTCGAGATTCGCGTGCGGGATGCCCATCGCGACCCGGATGCGCAGGTCGCCGTTGTCCCGCCGCCGTTGGAACGCGGCGAACGCCGTCGCCGACTCGAGGTCCTCGATCGCGGTGATCCCCCGGCGGTGGGCCTCGCGCTGTCCGAGCTCGATCGCGGCGTAGGTCTGGTCGAGCGTCGGCGGCGGGACGACGGCGTCGCAGAGACGGTTCGCGTTCTCTTTGAGGATCCCGGTCGGCACGCCGGCGGCGTCACGCTCGATCGCGCCGCCGGCCGGGACCGCTGTCCGCGCGTCGATGCCCGCGAGCCGGAGCGCCGCGGAGTTCAGCCAACGCGAATGGCCGTCGCGGCTGCGGAGCGCCGCCGGACGCCCGGCGGTGACGCGATCGAGCTCGGCCGCGGTCGGCCACCGTCCCCACCGGTTCTTGTCGAAGCGGCCGCCGAGCACCCACGTGCCCGCCGGCAACCGGGCGGCATGGGTCGCGATGCGGGCGAGCGCGGCGTCGGGCGTGGCGGCGTCGCGCAGGTCGATCTGGTCCATCTGGATCGCCCACCAGGTGAAGTGGACGTGGGCGTCGTGCCACCCCGGGGTCATGAGCCCGCCGCGGAGATCGACGCGCTCCGCGTCCGGATGCTCGCGCCGCAGATCCGCCGCCGTCCCGACCGCCGCCACACGCCCATCGCGCGCGACGAGCGCATCCGCGCTCACCTCGCCACCGACCAGGACCCGCCCGCCGTGGAAGAGGGTCGCGGTCATCCGCCGTTGAGCCAGGGCGAGACGACCGCGGCAAGCTCGGCAAGCGAGTCGACGACCGCGTCCGGTACGACATCGACCGCAGTCTGCGGAGCGAGACCGACGGTCCGCCGAAGGACGCTACGCATGCCCACCTGCCGAGCACCCCAAATGTCCGCGCGCATCCGGTCGCCGACCATGAACGCCTCCCCGGGCCGTGCGCCGGCGAGCTCGAGCGCGCGATCGAACATCGCCCGGTGCGGCTTCCGCCAGCCCACGCTGTACGAGCTCACCACCCCGTCGATGAGATCGCCGAGGCCGAACCGGCGCCAGTCCTCGCGCACCTCATCGTCGCCGCGCCAGAGCGTGTTCGTGACGAGGACGACCCGCAGGTCATTCGCCTTGCACCACCGCAGGGCCTCGGACGCGCCCGCCGTCAGCCGCGCGACCGTATCCAGGGGAACGCTGCACAGCGAGCGGACGCGGTCCAGATCGAGGCCATCGAGCGGCACTCGTTGCTCCCGGAACCAGCGCTCCATCATCGCGAGCGTCTGCTGGCGGATCGGCTCTTCCGGCTCCGCGGCTTCGTGGTCGGCGGCGAAGAACGCGTCGTACCACTCGCGCTCGCCGTAGTGCGCGGCCACCGCGGCCCGGGCGAGGACCCGGTAGTCCGGGTCCCACCCCTCCACGAGCGTGTCGCCGACGTCGAAGAGCGCGGCCTTCACACCCACGCGAATATCGTATCGACCGTGCTGGATTTCGAGCAGCTCGCGTTCATCGAGAAGTGGCGTCAGCGCGCGTCGCGCGGCGTCGTGATCGCGCTCGACGGGACACGCGGGGACATCGTCGTCACGATGCGCGCGGGCGAGCTCGGCGAGCGCCTCGACCTGCGCGGCAAGGACGCGACCGGCGCGGTACGCAAGGCCCGCCTCGCGATCGGTGACCGGGTCACGATGGCCATCGAGTACACCGCGAAGGACGTCTCATCGGGCACGGGCGCGAGCGTGTCAGGCGATCTCGTCGCGCCGGGCGCCGTGGTCGAGGGCACCGTCTCGGCGACCGGCGACATCACGGTCGTGGATTGCGGGATCGCGCTCCTCGTGAAGGGCGAGACGCTCCAGGCGAACGTCGGGGACATCGTGCGGTTCACCGTCGCGGACGAGGGCCGCGCCTACCTCATCCCAACGCGCTAGGACTTCGGGAGCTTCTGGAGCTCCTCGGCGATCTCTTCCTCGTCGGGGACCTCACGGAGCGTGTGCACGTCGATGTAGCGGATGATCCCCTCGGCGTCGACCACGATGATCGCGCGCTCCGGCCGGCCGATCTCCTCGTTGAACACGCCGTAGCGCTGCGAGACGGCGCCGTGCGGCCAGAAGTCGGAGCAGAGCGGGTAGCTCGTGACGCCGAGCTGTTCCGCCCATGCCTTGAGGGCGTAGACCGCGTCGCACGTGATACCCACGACCTGGGTCGTCCCCGCCTCGTATCGCTGCTGCAGCGACGCGAGGGCCGGGGCTTCTTGGTTTCAGGTCCCGCTGAACGCGAAGGCCATGAACGCGAGGACCACACGCTGGCCGCGCAGGGCCGAGAGGGTGATCGTGCGGCCGTCGTGCGCTCGAAGGGTGAAGTCCGGCGCGTGGTCGCCGACCTTCAGGGTCTTCGTCGCGGTCGCGATCTTCGTCCGACCCTTCGGTCTCTTGTCAGTCCCGGCGCGTCCCGCTTCGGCCACGTCCGTAAGATAGCCGCATGCAAGCACCGGGAGCCGAAGGCCGTCGCATCACCGCGCGGCGGCGCGACTTCCTCGCGTATCAGACGGTCTGCCCGTTCTGTGGGGAGCACGTCGGTCCGCGGTTCGTGACCCGCGAGCATTCGGATGTGCCGCCGAACCCGCCGTACGCCGCGTCGGTGAAGTGTCCCCGCTGCCGCGAGCTCTACGAGGTCGTGTTCAAGGACTGATCAGGCGAAGGGAGGGCCCCTAAGGGACGACGGTGACGACGAGGAAGACGCCCTCGTCTTCCATCCACGTGACGCCGTCGACCACCGGGCGCAGGTGGATGGAGTACACGCCGGGCGCCGCCGGGGCCTTCACCTGGAACGTGAACGTCGCGGCCTGACCCGCGTTCACCACCGCCTCGGCCTGCGTCGCGACGCGGCTCGCGAACGGCCAGTTCACGCCGAGCGATGACCAGGTCACGTCGTCGAGGTTGATGCCCAGGCGAGCCTCTTGGCCGAGCGTGCCCTTCGTCCAGGCCGTCGCGCCGGCGTTCATGAACGTGATGGTCAGCGGCTGGCTGATCTCACCAACGTGGAGCGTCGGGTACGCCGTCTGGGAGACCCACTTCGAGTGATAGCTCGCGGCGCTCACGATGACCATGAACACGCCGGAGTCCTCCATCCACGTGACGCCGTCGATCACCGGCCGGAGCGGCAGGCTGTACGTGCCCAGCGCCAGCGGCGCCCGGACGTTGAAGGTGAAGGTGCCCGTCTGACCGGGAAGCACGGTGCTCTCGACCGTGGTCGCGAGGCGATTGGGCGAGAGCCACCCGTCGTTCATCCCGAGGTTGGCGAACGCGAGCGTGTCGCCGTTCAGGCCAAGATTCGCCTGCTGGCCGGCGACGCCCTTCTGCCACGTCGCGGTGCCGGTGTTCTGGAATTTCACGGTGAGCGTCGTCGACGCGCCGGGCACGAGCGTCGGCCACGCGCTCTCGCTCTGGAATGCCGCGTGGAAGCTCGGCGCCGGCGTGGGCGGGACGCTCGAGCCGGATCCGCCCGCGGTCGTGAAGTCCCACTCGTTCGTCGTCATCACGCTGTTCACGTTGATGTCGAAGCGGACGTGGTACGTCGTGCCGGCCGCGAGCGGCTGCTGGGGGACGATGACCTGGTAGTCGTACTCGAACTGCTGCGGCGCGTAGTAGATCGGGAGCCGCGCGCCGCTGGGAGCGACGATCTCGGCCGCGCGCATCGTCACCGACTGCCCGGCCGAGTAGACGACCATGATCGGGTAGCCCACCGGGCCCGAGACGCCGCTCGGCAACGGGCTCGGCGACTCGCCGCCGCCCCAGCTCGTCGGGATGCCCGTCTGGCCCGCCGCGGGCGAGCGCACGTAGTTCACCGGGCGCTGGCTGAAGTCGTAGACGAAGTCGCCGACGGTCGACGGGCGGCTCCCGAGCGTCGAGTACCCCCAGCCCGTAGCAACCGAATTCGGATGCATCATCCCGAGGCGGTGGTACGGCGCGTCCCAAAGCTGATTCACGCCCGAGATCGCGGTGTTGCCGCCGGTCGCGACCTCGCTGACGAACGAGGTCGTCCAGCCGGCGGCGATGAGCCGATCACGCGGCGCATAGCCCGTGTAGTACGGGAGGCCCGCGGTCTCGTAGTGGCCCATCACGCCGTTCGCGGAGCTGTAGTTCGCGTGGTTCTGCGCGGCGTTATTCACGCGCGCATCGGCCGCGATCGTCGGCGCGCCCACCGCAAAGCGATGGTCGTTCAGCGTCTGCAGCATGTCCGCCTGGACCGCCTGCACCGGGGCCGCGGACGATCCCGCCCCCAACGATGTCATCGCGCTCGCCGAGCGAGCGTTCAGGCTCACGCCTGACAGGATCACCAGGGCAAGCACGGTCAAGGAAAGGAGCCGCCTCATCTACTGAGGCAAACGGGGCCTGCGCGCGTGCTGTTATCGGATCGTCACGGAAGTACCAGGTACGAAAGTCCGGCCAGCGCCGCCCGCCCGCGGCGCCGCCGTCACGAAGGAAGAGCTACTTCTTCTTCGCCTTCTTCTTGCTGGTCTTCTTTGCAGCCTTCTTCTTTGCGGGCATTGAGGTCACCTCCCTTCCTCGAAAAGTGATCGGCGCGTCCAGCGCTCAGAACAGCCGTCGCTGCCGCCCGGTCTTTCGACCGGCCTGGCTGGAGCGACCGAGCCATTCCTCGAATTCGCGGCGCGGGATGCGCCAGACCCGACCGACCCGGACCGCAGGGATGCGTTCCGGATCCGCGTCGTCCACTGCGCCGAGGCGGCGCAAGATGGTCGTGGAGTGAACGCGCAGGCGCTTCGCCACTTCGTCCGTCGTAAGGAACTCGTCGAGCTCATCGGGGTTGCCTGCTGAGTTTCTGGGGGTCGACAATGCGGAGACTGCTCCTCCTGCGTTGAACGCTGCAACGAGCATCACCTGCGTGGGCGCACTCTACCTGCAGGCTTCGGCGAAGGCAAGCCCCGCCACGCGCGCGCGACGAGACGGAGCGCCCGATCGAGGCGAGTCTTGTTCGCCGGATCGTTGAGCCAACGCGATGCGCCGCTCGGATGCGGGAGCGGGATGAGGAGCGCGCCACCGAGCTCGGCGCGCCGTTTCGAGCGTCCGACCGCTTCGCTCAGCGGGCTCTTTCCCCACAGGCGGTCGATCGCCAGCGTGCCAACGAGCAGCACCACCTCGGGCCGGACGAGCGCGAGCTCGGCCTCGAGCCATGGCGCGCAGAGCGCGATCTCGGGCGGCGAAGGCCGGCGATCGCCCGCACCGGTCGCGGCCTTCCCGGGAAAGCACTTCGTGATCGCGGTGCGGTACGGCAAGTGGTCCTCGCCGATGCCCGCTCGCGCGAGCCAGCGTCGAAGCTCGGCGCCGGCGCGGCCGGAGAACGGCGTGCGCGTGACGACCTCGACCGCGCCGGGAGCCTGGCCGACGATCATCACGCGATCGGTGATGTCGCCCGCGACGACCGGCGCCGCCTGTTCGAGATAGCCGGCCGCGACGCACTTCGTGCACGCGCGGATCTGTGCGTGCAGCCGCTTCAGCTTGGCGGCCTCGGCCGGGGTGCGTTGTAGATGCAATGTCATGGGCCTTCACACGACGTTAGGAGATGTGCATATTCGGGCGCGGTGCGCATCACCGAGCGACAACGGCAGCTCGAGCGTCTCGCGTGGGCAGGCGGCTTCTTCGACGGCGAGGGCAGCACGTTCGCCAGGCGCGACACGGCGCGGCCCGGCTACCGCCAGCTCAATGTCGTCGTGCCGCAATCGGGTGGCTTCGTCGTGCCAGACGTCCTGACGCGCTTCGACGAGGCGTTGCCGGGCCTCGGTCAGATCGGTCGACCTTCCCTGGGCATGTTCTATTGGCGCGCGACGGACTACACGCGGGCCCACGCCACGATCGATGCCCTGCGGCCATGGATCGGCAAGGTCAAACGCGACCAGGCGAAGGCCGCGACCGCGACGGTCGACGAGCAGTACGTCAGCGGGCGGTATCGGGCGAGGCCCGGCCGGCGGCGGCCAGCGATCGCGTCAGTGCGCACCTCTGCATCGATAACAGGAGCCCAGCGCGCTCGGTTGGATGGGGCGTGGGCCGCGGGATTTCTCGATGGTGAAGGCTGCTTCGGTCTCGTCCGCGCCCACTCGAGGGTCGGAGGCCGGCCTTGGTATCGCATTCGCGCGTCCTCGACCCAGCACGGCGAGGTTGGGATCCCTGCGCCTGTCCTCCGCAGACTCCATCGGGTCCTGGGCGTCGGACACATCGAGTGCCACGGCGAGCCGGATGACTACAAGTGGGTGGCGGAGGGCATTCCAGCGATCGAGCACGTGCTCGAAGTCGTCGGACCGTGGCTCGGCTCGGTGAAGCGGGAGCAGGCGCGAGACGTGATGGCGGCATTCACGGCGCAGGTCCGGCTCAAAGGCGGGAGCACTCACTGCAAGCGCGGTCACAAGTACGACCATGTCGGACGGCGCAGGAACGGGACGCTTCATCGTCGCTGCAACGCGTGCGCACGGCTCCTTGGACGGCAGGCGCGAGCCCGTCAAGGCATCGCGCCTCGTCAGTTCAAGAACGTCGCGCGCCGCTACACTGACTGAAAGCACGGGGTGTGGCGCAGCCTGGCAGCGCGCTTGACTGGGGGTCAAGAGGTTTCGCGGGTTCAAATCCCGCCACCCCGACAGTAAGTAACCTAGGAGATTACTTCGCCTGACGGCGAAGCAAGCTTCCCCATCGAGCAGTAGTCTCGACCTCGATGCCGGTGCGCACCGTCGTCGAACGCGGCCCGAAGGGCAAGAAGGCGGTGGCGTTCGCCGTCGACTGGCCTGGCTGGAGCCGCGGCGCGAAGACACCCGAACTGGCGCTCGCGTCGCTCGAGTCGTACCGCGAGCGCTACCGGCCCATCGCCCGCGCCGCCGGGCTGGCGAAAGAGTTCGACACCGCCGGTCGGCTCAAGGTGATCGAAGACCGGGTCGGCACGGGGTCAACCGACTTCTGGGGCATCTCCTTTTCGCCATCCAGCTCAGAACACAGGCGAATGACCGACACCGAGCTCGATCGCAAGATCGAGCTACTGCGGGCGTGCTGGGCGTTCTTCGATGGCGTGGCCAAGCGGGTGTCACGGGAGATGCGCAAGGGCCCGCGCGGCGGCGGGCGCGACCGCGACAGGATCATCAGCCACACCATCCGCGTCGAGAGCGAGGACTTCGCGAGGCAGGTGGGCCTGCGGATACCGGAGGGCGGGCCGCTCACCCGACGGGGCCTGACGGCCTATCGGAAGAAGTACATCGCGGCGATGCGCGCCTACGAGACCGGTACGGGGAAGCGGATGCGGTCGTGGACGCTGCCGTTCCTCATTCGCCACAGTGCCTTCCACGTGATGGACCACGCCTGGGAGATGGAGGACAAGGACCTCTCGCCGAAGTGACTAGGCCTCGACCGCCGCGGCCACGGTCGCGGGCAGCACGACGTGGAAGGTGGTCCCCTTCCCCACTTCGCTGTCCGCCCAGATCCGCCCCTCGTGCCGATCCACGATCTCTTTCGTGATGTAGAGCCCGAGACCCATCCCCCCGACATCCCGTGCGCTCCGGTCCGGTGACCGGTAGAAAAGCCCGAAGACGCGTTCGAGCTCAGCGGCGCGGATCCCGATCCCGTGGTCGCTCACGCTGAATTCGACGCCCTGCTCATCGGCTCGGCGCACGGTCACGTCGATCGGCCCCCCGTTCGGCGAGTACTTCATCGCGTTCCCGAGAAGGTTGTTCATGACCTGCTCGAGGTGATCCCGATCCGCGCGGACGCCGAGCTTGTGCTCCGGGTCGTAGTGCAGGCGCAGGTCGTGCTTCGTCGCCATGAGCTGGTGCCGGCGCATGACCTCCGCCAGGAGCTCGGGCAGGTCGACATCGGCGATCCGCAGCTCCAGCCGGCCGGACTCGATGCGCGAGACGTCGAGGAGCTCGTCGACGAGCCGCGCGAGCTTGCCGGTCTGGCGCTGCACGACCTCGAGCTGCTCGAGGAGCGTGTCCTCCTCCTTCTTCCACTCGGCTTCTTCCGGGCGGCCCGCGCCGAGGCGTCGCTTGATGCGGCGCACCGCGATCTGCACGAAGCCGGACATCGCGGTGATGGGGGTCTTCAGCTCGTGCGACGCTATCGAGAGGAACTGGGACTTCAGCTTGTCGAGCTCCTGCAGCTTCTCGTAGCTCTCCTGCAGCTCGGCGCGCGCGGCGTCGAGGTCGCGGACGCGCGCCTGGAGATCGGCGGTCGCCTTCGCGATGCGATCCTGCAGGCCCTCGTTGAGCTCGTTGATCGTGCGGTTCGCCGACTCGAGGTCGGCGACGCGCTCGCGGAGCTGCTGCCCGAGCTTCCGGCGCTCGATGCCCCGCGCGACCGTCGCACGGAGCTCCTCGACGTCGGCGGGCTTCAGCATGTAGTCGTACGCGCCCTCCCTGAGGGCCTTCACCGCCGACTCGAGCGACGCGTAGCCCGTCAGGACGATCCCCACCGTGTCAGGCGATCTCCGGCGCGCCGCGGCGAGGACGTCCATGCCGTCGAAGTCGTCGAGCCGGAGGTCGGTGAGGACGAGGTCGAACGTCTCCCGCTCGATGAGCTCGAGCGCGTCGACGCCTCGCAGGGCCGTCGCGACGCTGTACCCGTCCATCTCGAGGATGGCGGCCATGGTCACGGTGACGCTCTGCTCGTCGTCGACGACCAGGACCCTAGGTGGCATCGGGCGGTGGACCTCCGATCGGCAGCGTCATGCTGAAGACCGTTCCCCCACCGGGCCGGTTCCGGACCTGGAGCCGGCCGCCGTGGCTCTGCGCGATCCCGAGGCTCACCCAGAGGCCGAGGCCGGTGCCCTTCTCGCCCTTCGTCGAGAAGAACGGCTCGAAGATGTGCGGCAGATATTCCTCGGCGATCCCCGGCCCCGTATCCGCGACCTGCACGCGAACCGCGTCGGTGCGGATGAACCCCGATGCCGCGTCGCGATGCGATTCCGTCGAGACGGTGACGAGGCCGCCCTTCGGCATCGCTTCGGCCGCGTTCAGGATGAGGTTGAGGATCACCTGCTTGATCTGGTCGGCCGAGGCCATCACCTTCGGCAGGTCGGGCTGCAACTGGCGCTCGATCTTCACGTTCCGCTCGCGCAGGCGCTTCGTCACGAGGGCTTCGGCCTCCTCGATGAGCGCGTTGAGGTCCGTGGGCGCGAGGTCCGCCGCCGGTCGGTAGAAGCCGAGCATCTGCCGCAGGATCCGGCTCATGCGCTCGGTCTCTTTCATCGCGATGCCGAGGAACTGGGCATTCGGGTCGTCGGCCGGGATCCGCTTCACGAGGAGGTACAGCGCGTTCTGGATCGCCTCGAGCGGGTTGTTGATCTCGTGGGCGATCGATGCGGCGAGACGGCCGGTCGCCGCGAGCTTCTCAGAGTCGAACAATGCCTGTTCGAGCCGGCGTCGCTCGAGCTCGCGCAGCCGCCCGACGTCCTGCATGACCGACACCGTCGCGACCGTCGCGCCCACCGGGTCGCGGACCTCGTTCGCCGAGACCTGCATCTCGAGCTCCTCACCGGTGTCCACATCGCTGAGCCGCAGCTCGCCGCTTCGGCGCACCCCGGGGTCGAGCGAAAGCTGGGCGAGGAACGAGGTGAACTTCGCGTCGTTGCGCCGAGCGACCTGGGCTCGCCGCGACTGAATGAGCGGGTCGTGCGGCGGCTTGAACAGTCGCTCGGCGGCGGCGTTCATGCTCACGATCTCGTTCATGTTGTCCACGACGATGATCGGGTTCGGCACGTTCCGGAGCACCAGATCCAGACGGTCGCGCTCCAACCGGATCTCCTGATCCGCGGACTGCAGGCGCTGGATGTTCGCGGAGAGCTCCTCGGTCACGCGGCGAAGGTCGGTGACGTTCTTGAGCACGGACACCGTGCCCTTGGCACCGATCCGGTAGTTGATGGCCGGCGAGGTGATGACCTCGAAGATGAGCTCGTCACCTTCGATGGGATCCACGAGCGTCAGCTCGCGCGTCCGCTCGATGGCGCTCTGGAGATTCCACGTCGAGAGCGCGGCGGTGAACAGGAAGTTGTTCATCGAGATCGCGTGTGCCTTGCCGGCGCTGTCGTCCTTTCCGCTCCGGAACAGGAGCTCCGCGCTGCGGTTGGCGAGCACGAGCTCGTTCTGCTCGTCGGTGACCACCACCGGATCGGCGAACGCGTTGACCATCCACCAGAGCCATTCCTTCTCGACGGCGTGGGCCTCGCCGCCCTGCCGCAGCTCGGCGACGCTGCGAGCTTGCGCGAGCAGGCTGCCGGCCTGCGATGCAAATGGCGCGAGTGCCTGGACGTCGGCTTCGCTCGCCGGCGTCCCCTTGGAGAGCAGGACGACGCCGATGGCCGGCTCACCCGAGCCGCGCAGCGGCGCGACGATGAACGACTCGAAGCCCAGCTCGCCGAGGAGCTCCCGCGTCGCGGGCGTCACTCGCTCGTCCGAGGCGACGTCGTCGACCCGCTGCGGGACGCCGGTGCTGAGGGCGACCACCGATGGGTCGGCCAGGCTCGTGAGCGGGACCCGGAACGCCTCCGCGATCTCGTCCGCGATCCCGCGGCCGAACCGGCCGCGCAGCACGTGCCCCCGATCATCCGCGAGGGCGACGAGCGCGCGCTCGTAGCCGAAGGCGCGGGCGAGGCCATCGAGCACCGGCACGAGCGCGGCCTCGGGATCGCCTCCGCCCAGCAGCTCGCGCGGAAGGGCCTCGATCTCGTCGAGCGCGGCCCGCTCCGTCGTTCCGGCCATCAGCCGGTCACCGAACGGCTAGCGTCGTTCCGCGGCGCCGGCTGGTGCCGACGACGGCGTCCCCGACATCCCACCGGAGCCGATCGCCCCGCCGGCCGTGCCGGGTCCCGCCGCCGGACGGGCGACGGTCGACGTGATGCCGAGGGCCTCGGCGTAGCGCAGGTAGGTGTCGATCGACGCGACGACGACGCGGGCCTCGACGGTGATCAGGTCGATGCCGACGAGCGACACTCGGATCCAGGCGTCGATGACGATGCCCTTGTCGAGGATCCGGTCGAGGACATCGATGAGGCTCGACCCACCGGCAGCGCGTTCAACAGGCATGTTCTTTTCTCCCTACGGACGTTTCGGGGCCGCTTGCTTCAGTTGGCGTTCGAGATCCGCGATGCGCGCCTCGAGCCGCTGGACTTCGCTGCTCGCCGGGGCCGCGCCGCTGGCTGCGCCTTGGCTCACGAGATTGCGGTCGTAGCGCCACCAGTTCAGACCGATCTGCTCGGCCTTGTCGATCGAGCAGACCAAGAGGCGGATGCGGATCGTGAGCAGCTCGACGTTCGCGAGCGAAATGCTGATGTCGCCCGCGACGACGAGGCCCTTGTCGAGGACCCGGTCGAGGATGTCGATGATGCTCGTCGATGGTGCCGGCGAGATCCCGCGTCCGCTCATGCTCATTGGCGGGTCACAATAGCTTCCCGATCGGACCGAGGCCGAGGTTCAGGTCGTCGGGGTCCACCCCGAAGACCTCCGCCATCTCGCGGATCTTCGCCTCGAGGCGCATCAGCGCGAGGCCGACGCGTTCGACTTCGTCATCGGTCAACGTCCCTCCATCCATCCGCCGGATCGCCTGCCGCTCCAGTACCTGCCGGAGGAACTCGACGAGGGTCAGGACCAGCTTCGCCAACCCCTGCTCGACCCCCTCCGGATCGACGTTGACCCGCTCGGGGAGGATGCCCCGGACGCGCTCCAGCTCCCGCCGGAGCTCCGCGATCTCATCTTCCATGGCCACCCACGAGCTCTTCGGTGAAGCTGTAGGGCGGCCACGGCCCGCTCACCACCCCGCGGACGCCCTCGATCGCGCCCACGGCCGCCGTCGCCCGCGCCTTCAGCGCGTCAGCCTCGTCCCTCCGGGCCAGTAGCGACATGGACAGCGCCACCTCGGCGCTCGGGCAACTTTCGTGCCGAACGTCCGCTTGCTCGACCGCCAGCTCCCGGGCGAGCCGGTCCGCGAGCGAATCGGCCGTCTTCCGGCGCTCGTCGGTGGCAGCGTGCACCGAGCGCTGCCGCTCGAGGAAGGCTCGTCCATTACCGGACGTCACTGCCGTGCGGCCCGTCCGGCCGGCCCGGGCTTCGCCCGCGCCGGCCGAGCCCCCTTCAACGGAGCCCCCGTCAAGGGCCGGGGCGTCACGCCAGAGGAGGGTGATCGCGACCTCGCGCCGATCACCGAGCCGGTCGACGGCCGCGACGAACCGGTCCTGCTCCGACTCGAGCGAGCGCCGCGCCGCGGTCTCGTCCGCGAGCCATGTGCCGAACCGGACCGGGAGGCATGGGCCGGCGTCGCAGAGGACACCGACGAGGTCGTGGTGCGCGAACGCATCGTCGCGCGAGAGCGCCGGATCATCGTCCCAGCGCGTCGCCCAGAGCCCGAGCTCGCCCGCGGCGATCTGCTCGAGCGGCCGGCCGCGGAGACCGAGGGCCGGCCCGCCCGTGACGCGGCGGGTGATCGCATGCGCGAGAAGCCGGGTCACTTCGTCCGCGCTGTTCGCGCTTCCTTCTGCGCGATGGACTCCGTCGCCGTGAGGATCACGTTGAGGCCGAGGTAGATGAGATCGACGCCGGCAACGGAGATCGTCGCCTCGCCGGTGATGACGACGCCGCGATTGAGCAGGCGGTCCACGAGATCGAGGACGCTGAGCTGCTCGTCGGGAAGCGCCGCGAGCGGACCGGTCACGACGGCTCGACCGTCGAGAAGCGGTACGCCGGCCACGGGCCGCTCAGCTCGAGCGCGTAGCCGCGGGCGTTCCACGTGTTCCCGAACGCGGTGCCGATCCGTTCCAGCGCTGGACCCGCGCCGCGTGCGGCGAGCACCGAGAACCGCACGAGCATCCCGCCGCCCGCGTCTTCCACCAACGGCTCACGGTACAGGCGCGTGCCGCCATGCTCGAGGGCCTCGACCGCGGCGGCGATCGCGTTGGCGTCCGTCGCGCGGAGCTCCTGGCGCTGTGTCTCGTCCAGCTGCTTCGCGATCAGGTAGCCGCGTCCCGGCGGCGCCGCCGCGACCCCGGCCCTGAGCGCGCGGACCGCCTCGCTCCCCGACTCCACCCATGCGGCGGCCCTGCCCTTGTCCCGCCGCACGACGGCGATCCATTCCGCCTTGCCGCGCAGCAGCTCGAAGCGGGGGCCGATGTCCGCCGCGCGTTCGCGCAGCATGCGCGTCACGCCCGCGGCGTCGCGGAAGACCGCGCCGAACGCGAGCGGCACGAGCGGGTCGAGCGCGGCCGCGAGCGAGGCGTTGACGTCCTGGTGGCGGACGGCCCGCGGCGTGAGCCACTCCATGTCCGCGAGGTGCGCGTTCAACGGAGCTTCGCCGAAGTCGTGCTCAGGCACGTCGCTGACGAATGCCGCGAGCTCACCCGCTCGGATCTCGCGCACCGGCGCATCGTCCAGACCGCGCAGGCCCGCGGGCATCGCGCCGCCGGCGCCGGCGATCGCGTAGACGTAGACGAGGCTCACGCGGGGCGGTCGAGCTCCTCGGGTGTCTCGATCACGGCGACCCGCTCGTCCACGGTCTCCGACAGCAGGCCGGCCAGCTGCTCCTCCGCCATCCGCTTCCGGTACGCCCGGATCTCGGAGTACCGCGCGAGCAGCGGCGCCTCTTGCCGGCGGAACTCGGCCTCATCGATCTCGCCGTCTTCGTATCGGAGGTTGAGGAGCATGAGCTCCTCCTTCACGGCCGTGTCGTCGGTCATCTCCTGCTCGGCCATGTCGACGACCTGTTGGATCACGTACTTGATGCCGGCCGCCGGCAGCGAATACGGGAGCGTGAGCAGCTTGCCGAGGCCGAACACGGCCTAGACCGAGGCCGAGCGCTCGAGCTGGAGGCGGATGGTCACGAAGTTGTACGGCGGCCAGGGGCCGGTGTACTTGAACGCGAGCTTCCCCTCGAACTTCACGCCGATGTCGTGCACCTTCGCGTCGAAGTGCTCGGCCTCATCGCGGGCGACGAGGAACGCGGCGTTCATGATCATCTTGTCGCCGATGACCTTGTTCGACCGCGACGCGATCGCGGCGTCGCGCAGGCTGTCGTAGATCTCACGGACGTAGGCCTCGGACTTGTCCGCGAGCGCCTGCTCGACGAGCCGGCCGAGCTGCATCCGTGCGAAGTACGTGGACGACTGCGTGTTCGTCTGGATCTCGGCCTTGAGCCGGCGGATCTCCTCGTTCTGCTCCTCGATCTCCCGCAGGACCTCGTCGCGATCCCAGTTCACCTTGAGGCCGAACTCGAGCTTGTCCTTCATCTTGAGGAGCACGTCGCGCAGCGCGTCGTACGTGTCCTTCAGGAACTCCACCGTGTCTTCGTCGGTCTTGAACAGCGTCCCGAAGCTCATCGGGACCGGCGTGAAGCCGTGCTCGTTCATGACGACTTCCTGCACGTGCTCGTGGGTCAGCGCGTTCTCGCGCGTCGGGTCGTAGACCACGAGCGGCGCGCGGCTCACGACCGCCGCGAGGTCGCGATAGTGGACCGTGAAGACCTCGTCGCCGCGCGCGCCGATCCCGATCTTGCCGAACGTGCGCGGCTCGCCCGACTCGATGATGCAGTACACGTAGATCCCCTCGGCCGACGCATCGGGCTCGGCGGCGAGCGTGGTCGTGGCGCGTTCGTCGCTCATCGGATACGGATATTACGTCGCTAGATTCAGGAATTCGCGCGTGAACGCGTAGAGCTTCTCGCGGTCCTCGCGGAGCGCCGGGCGCAGGCCGTAGTGGTTGATGACCCGGATCTGCTGCGCGAGCCACTCCTTCCAGCACTCGGCGCAGACGCGCGCCTCGATCTCGGGGCCCAGCGGCGCGGGCAGCCCGGTCCGGCCCGCGCTCTCGCGCGAGTTGCCGCAGCGCGCACAGGTGATCTCCGCCATCAGCGCACCGGCCCGAAGCGGCGCAGGGGCGCGTAGCGGAGGAGTGGCTGCCCCACGATCGAGCCGGCCGGGATGGGTCCGTACTCGCGCGAATCCGTCGACGCGTCGTGGCGGTCGCCCTCGACGGCGACCATCTCGCCCATGACCGAGCGGACGCGCTTCACGACGAGCCGGGCCGGCTCGCGCGGATCGGGCGCGATGACGAGATCACCCACCCCCGGCGTCCCGCCCGTCCGCCGGGCGAGCAACCAATCGCCGTCGCTGAACGTCGGCTCCATGCTCCGCCCGGCGACCGCGACCCTGAACAGCAGGGTCGCCGGTCTCACTTCTTGGTCGCCCAGAAGATGTCCGAGATCTCCTTCACGGCGGCCTGGAGATCCGCGGCGGCCTTCGCGTCGACGCTCTGCTTGTTCTTCGAGCAGAGCTTTGCGGCCTTCCAGAACGTGTCGTGGAGCTTCGGGTACTTCTCGAGATGCTCCGGCTTGAAGTAGTCGCTCCAGAGGATGAGCAGCTCCTTCTTGCAGATCTGGGCGTGCTCCTCTTTCACCGCGACCGAGCGGATGTAGAGGTTACGGCTGGCGTCGTCGCCGCCGGTCGAGCCCGTGATCTTCTCGACCATCTTCGCGACCGTGTCGGCCGCGATCTTCGCCGGGGTCGGGTCGTAGATGCCGCACGGGATATCGCAGTGCGCATGGACGACGAGGCGTGGCGCGATCAGGGAACGCAGATCCATGAACGTCCTCCCATATCGAACGGCTCGGATGTGTATCCGAATCATGGTATGGCGGTCAGGGGTTCGCGTCGGGGAGCGTGATGTCGAGGGTCATCGTCTTGCTCACCGTGACGGACCGCCCTTCGACGCTTTGGAGGTCGCTCCCGAACGGCGCGAAGAAGTCGAACGTGTACTGGCCGGGCGGGACAGCGAGCGAATACGCGCCGCCGGTATCGGTGTACGTCCCGGTGAGGAAGCCGCGGCTGTCGGACACGTTGAGCGACGCGCCCTCGAGCGGCACGCCACGCTGCGAGCGGAGGATCCCGCTCACGACGACGCCGCGCTGGAGCTTCACGTCGACCGTCACGTTCTGGGAGCGAACGGTCACGGTGTTCGCGTCGATCCACGTTCGGCCACCACCGACGTACTGCGGCAAGAGATCGCTCCCGTCCGGCGGGATGACCTGGACGTCGTAGGTCTCGGATCGTGTCGTGACGCGATACGCGCCGGCCGCGTCGGTCGGGCGGCAGATCCGACCGGTCGGGAACGGGGTGTCCACGCACACGAAGGCGTGATATACCGGCGCGCCGCTCGGGTCGGTGACGTGACCGAGGATCGCGGGGCCCGGCCCGAGCACCTGGTCGATCACCTGATCCCGCGAGAGGTCGACCGGTGTCGCATTGACGCCGACCCCCGCGTCGTCGAACCACTGCATGAGCAACGGATCGTCATCCGGCGGGATCACCCAGACCCAGTAGGTGTCCGGCTCGCGGAGCGCGACGTAGTGGCCGTGGTCGTCGGTCCGTTCGCAATCCCATGGCAACGACTGGCTGAACGGATGGGTGCAGACCTGGGCTTTCTTCACCGGATGGCCGTCGGTGGCGGTGATGGTCCCCTGCAGCGTGACGCCGGGACGGAGCGCGACATCGACCCCCGTTGCGTCCGCGGCCCGGACGTCGATGACGTCCGCCTCGCCGCTGTCCACGCGCCCGTAGGCCCACTGCGACAGGAGCCGGAGGCCCGGCCCGCCATCGAAGCTCATCTTGTAGAAGCCGGGCGTGACGTCGACCGCGTACGTCCCGTCCGCCTTGCTCCGCTCGCACGCCGTGGCGGCGAGGGACAGCGGGTTCGCGCAGACCGGCGCCTGCGGCACCGGCTTGTTCCCCATGTCCGTGATGCGCCCGCTGATCCGGCGGATCCGCTCGAACTCGAGGCGCACCGAGGCATTGCCCCGAGTGAGGTCGGCGCCGACGAGCTCGCCGACACGGCGTTGGCTCGTCGGCGCGTCCGCGCGGACCTGGTACGCACCGGGCGCCAGCGAGAACGTCGCGATCCCATCCGCCCCGGTCGGCGCGCAGGTCTGCGCGCCGCTCAACGACGAGGCGCACACGTTCAAGGATCCGACCGGGCCGTCGGCCCCGACGGCGATCACCGTGAGCCTCGCGGGCGGCGGGCTCTTCGGGGGCACGACGGCGGGCGGGGCTCCGGTGCACGCCGCCGCGACGAGCGCCACGCCAAGCCATTTCACAAGCGTCTTACGGATGGCCGTCACCTGCCGGCCGCGGATCGTGCATCAAAGGACAGAACGGACGAAAGGCGGCGGATGACATGGAGAGCGAGCTCGTCGCGATCGGGCTGGTCCTGCTGGTCGTCGCCGCGGTCATGCTCATCGCGGTCGGAGCCGCGCCGACGACGCTGGATGTCCACATGGCGACCGTACACGTCGGCAGCGAGGCTCATCTGCTCGCTAGTCAGCTCGCCGAGCGTCTCCCGCGGTGACCTGCAGCAGCCGCGAGAACTCGGCGAGCGGCCCCGAGAGCTCCTCACCGCGCTCGCGCTCCATGAGGCCGCGCATCGCGTCCCGCACGGGCTTGCCCTCGAACAGGACGCGGTAGGTCTCGGCGGCGATCGGCATGTCGACGCCCTTCGCCGCCGCGAGCGCGTGGACCGCCTCGGCCGTGCCGATGCCTTCCGCGACCTGACCGCCGAGGCGCCGCTTGATGTCGGCCAGCGTCGTGCCCTTCGCGAGGAGCTCGCCGACGGTCCGGTTCCGCGAGTGCGCGCTCGTGCACGTCGCGATGAGGTCGCCGAAGCCGGCCAGCCCGGCGCAGGTGAGGGGGTTCGCGCCGCTCGAGAACGCGTACCGCGCGATCTCGGCCAGCCCTCTCGTCATGAAGCCGGCCTTCGCGTTCACGCCGTAGCCCATCCCGTCGATGGCGCCGGCGCCGAGGGCGACGATGTTCTTCAGCGCGCCGCAGAGCTCGACGCCGATCACGTCCTCGTTCGTGTACGCGCGGAACATCGGCGTGCCGAGGAGTGCCTGGAAATATTTGGCGGTGTCCTTGTCGCGCGACGCGATGACGGTCGGCGCGGGCAGGCCCGCGGCGATCTCGCGCGAGATGTTCGGCCCGGAGACCACCGCGACGCGCGACTCGGGCATCACGTCGGTCCAGAGCTCGCTCATCCGGCGGGAGTCGTCGGGCGTGAGGCCCTTCGTCGCCGAGCAGAGCCGGTGCGCCGGCCGCAGGTGCGGAGCCACCAGATCCCGCAGCCCGCGGACGCCCTGAGCGGGCGTCGCCACGACGATCGCGTCGGACCGCAGGGCGCGCTCGAGGTCGTCGGTCACGACGACCGTGTTCGGGATCGAGACGCCGGGCAGGTAACGCGCGTTCTCGCGCCGCGCGGCGATCTCGTTCGCCCGCGCCGGGTCGCGGGTCCAGAGCACGACCGACCGGCCACCATCGCGGGCGAGGATGGTCGCGAGCGTCGTGCCCCAGGACCCCGCCTGGAGGACGGCTACGTCGACGGGGATCGGCGTTGTCCGAGACGCGGCTCGCTGCCGCGGAGGATGCGCGCGATGTTCGCGCGGTGCCGGAGCGTGACGATCGAGCCAGCGATGAGGATGAAGCCGAGCACGGCCCAGTGGAACGAGAGGTACCCGGCGAAGACGAAGACGAGGTAGCCGACGAGGGCGCCGGCCACCGAGGCGAGGGAGCCGACGCTCACCATCCGGGTGATGGCGAGCGCGAGCATGAAGCCGACGACCGCGCCGAGCCAGGCCGGGGTCGCGATGAACAGGAGCGCGCCGAAACCGGTCGCCACGCCGCGACCGCCGCGTCCCTCGAGGAACGCCGGCCAGCAATGGCCCGCCACGGCCGCGACGGCCGCGAGCGCGGTCGCGTAGATCCGATCGTCACCGCCCGAGGGCACCAGGGCCATCGCGATCCACACCGAGCCAGCGCCCTTCAAGATGTCGAGAATCGCGACGAGGAGCCCCGCACCGAGGCCGAGCGTGCGGAAGGTGTTCGTCGCGCCGGTCGAGCCCGACCCGACCTTGCGCAGATCCACGTTCCGGTAGAGCTTCCCCACGAGGTACCCGCTCGAGATCGAGCCGATGCCGTAGCCGATGACGCCGGCGGCGAGGATCCGAACGATGTCCATCAGTCGCGGGCCCCGCGGAACTGCAGCCGGATCGGCGTGCCCGGGAACGGGAAGCGCTCGCGCAGCTTGTTCTCGAGGTACCGCTGATACGAGAAGTGGACGAGGTCGGGACGGTCGACGAAGAACACGAACGTCGGCAGCGGGGCGTCCGCCTGCGTCACGTGATGGAAGCGCACTTCCTTGCCACGGACGGTCGGTGGCGGGTGCGACCCGATCGCGTCGACGAGCAGCCGGTGGAGCTCAGAGGTCGCGACATGCGTCTTCCGGCTCTCGACGATCCGGACCGCGTCGGCGAGCGTGTCATCGACGTTCTTCCCGCTCTTCGCGGACGTGAAGTGGCTCGTCATCCATGGCGCGAAATGGAACTCGCGCGCCACGTCGTTCCTGAACCGCTCGGTGGTCTCCATGCCGCGGTCGACAGCATCCCACTTGTTGATGGCCAGCACCAGCCCCACGCCGGCCTCGATCGCGTATCCAGCGTTGTGGACGTCCTGATCGACGATGCCTTCGAGCGCGTCGACGAGGAGGATCGCGACGTCAGCGCGCTCGATCGCGCGCACCGTGCGGAGCAGCGCGTACTGCTCGATGCCGTGCGCGATGCTCCCGCGCCGGCGGATCCCCGCGGTATCGACGAGCAGGATCCGCTTCCCGTCGCGCTCGAGCGCGGTATCGACCGCATCGCGCGTGGTGCCGGGTTGCTCGCCCACGACCGAGCGCTGCTCGCCGACCAGCGCGTTCAGGAAGCTCGACTTGCCGACGTTCGGTCGGCCGATGATCGCCACCCGCGCGTCGTACGTCGGCTCGGACGGCTCCTCGACCGGCAGCACGGCGGTGATCGCATCGAGGAGATCGCCGGTGCCGGTCCCCTGCAGCGCCGACACCGTGTGCACGTCACCGAGCCCGAGGGCGTAGAACTCGGCCGCTTGCGCTTCGCCGCGCCACGAGTCGCTCTTGTTCGCGACGATGAGCACCGGCTTGCGGCTGCGCCGAAGACGATCCGCGACGTCGTGCTCGACCGGCAAGATGCCGGTCTTCGCGTCGACGATGAAGAGAACGACGTCGGCTTCGTCGATCGCGGTCTCGGCCTGCGCGCGCACCGCGGCCTCCATCGGCCCCGCTTTCGGATCGTCGAGCCCGCCGGTGTCGACGAGCGCGAACTCGCGGCCACGCCAGTCCGCCGTCGCATAGATGCGGTCGCGCGTCGTACCGGGAAGGTCCTCGACGATCGCGACGCGTTCGCCCACGAGGCGGTTGAACAGCGTGGACTTGCCGACGTTCGGCCGGCCGACGATCGCGACGACGGCGCGGGACACTAGTGTCGCGCGCCCGGAGGACGCCGGCGATCCGCGGCCCGGGCCGTCGAGGCCGAGGAGCCAAGGAGCACGCGAGGGAGTGCATCCGCAGATGCATGACCGAGCGCGCGGACGAAGGCGACGACGGCGTCGGCGGTGCCGGGCCGATGGAGCGCCCGCGGACCTCCGGCGCGCGACACTAGCCCGCGAGCGCTTCGGCCCGCTCCTTCACTTCGAGCAGCGTCTCCATCGGGGTCGAGCAACCGCCGATGAGGCCGACGCGCTCGACGCCCGCGAGCCACGCGGGCTCGAGCTCCACGGAGTTCTCGATGTGGTACGCGGTCTTGCCCTGCATCCGCGCGAGGTTCACGAGCTCACGCGTGTTGGCGGAGTTCTTCCCGCCGACGACGACGATGACGTCCGTCTCGCCGGCGAGCTCGGTCGCGGCGTTCTGCCGCTTGATGGTGACCGGGCACACGGTGTTGAAGACCTTCATCTCCTGGCTGATCTCGGCGACGTGGCCGACGAGCTCCTTGAAGGCCCAGGGCGGCTGCGTCGACTGCGAGACGACGCCGGCCTTCTTCATCTTCGGGAGCTTCTCCCACTCGTCCTTCGTCTCAACGATCACGTAGTCGGTCCCGGCGAAGCCCACGAGGCCGACGACCTCGGGGTGCGCCGGCGTGCCGAGGATGATCACGCGGTAGCCCTCGTCCGCGAGCTGCTTCGTGAAGCGCTGCGCCCGGAGCACGAGCGAGCAGGTCGCGTCGATGCACTCGAGGCCGTGCTCCTCGATGCTCGCGCGGACGGCCGGCGGCACGCCATGGGCCCGGATCACGACGATCCCGGACTCGGCCTCGCCCGCTTCAGCCGGATCCTGGATCACCTTCACGCCGCGCGCGGCCAGCCGCTCGCTGATCTTCGGGTTGTGGACGACCTGGCCGAGGTTGAACACCGGGCGGCCCGATTCGGCAGCCGCCTCGGTCAGCTCGACGGCCTTCTTGACCCCGAAACAGAACCCATTCTCGCGCGCGAGGAGCACTTCCACGAGGACAAGTGTAGGGGCCTAGCTGGGCTTCCGGACGTCCTCCGCGTAGTACCCGCGCATCTCCGGCGGGAGCAGCGAGGCGACGCGCCGCATGATCGCGTCCGCGACGGTCTGCTCGTCGGCGCCTTCGTCGAGACCGAGATCGCGCACCGTGAACGGCCCTCCGACCCGTGCCTCGATGTGCGAACGGAACAGCTTCGCGCCCGGCGTTCCGACCACGCCGACGGGGAGGATGGGGACCGCGGACTTCGCGGCGAGGAACGCGATCCCGGGGTGCGCGCGTGCCAGCATGCCGCTGCGGCTGCGGGTGCCCTCGGGGAAGTAGCCAAGGACGTTACCGGCGCGCAGCACCTGCAGGCAGGTGACGATCGCGCGACGATCGCTCTCGCCGCGACGCACCGGGAAGCAGCCGATGCCGCGAAGCAGCCCACCGAGGAAGAACATTCGGAATGCCTCGACCTTCGCCATGAAGCGGATCGGGATCCCGAGCATGAACTCGATGACCGGCGGGTCCTTCCAGTTCACGTGATTCGACACGATGATATACGGCCCGTTCCGCGGGACGTTCGCGCCACCGACGAGGCGCATCGGGTAGAGCACACGACCGACCGCGCGCACCGGATAGAAGAGCGTCTGCCAGAGCCAGAGCCGTCTCGACGGCCAGAGCGGCCCGCCGAGGATGCCGATCACGGCCGTTGGATCGCCGCCAGCACCTTGTCGAGCGCCTCGCGGACAGAGAGGCCGTCGGTCTGCACGACGATCGCGTCCTCGGCGGCCTTGAGCGGCGAGACCGCGCGCTCGGTGTCGAGCTGATCTCGGCGAAGGATCTCGTGGAGCAGCTCCTGCCGCGGCCGACGGTCGCCGCGGGACGCGAGCTCCTCCTCGCGGCGGCGCGCGCGCTCGCTCGCGGATGCGGTCAAGAAGACCTTGCGCTCCGCGTCGGGCAGCACGACCGTGCCGATGTCGCGGCCCACCATCACGACGCGCCCTTGGCCGGCGAGCGCGCGCTGCTGCGCGACCATCGCGTCGCGCACGCCCGCGACGCGGGCGACCTGCGACACGATGCGATCGATGTCGGCGGTGCGGATATCCCACGTGACGTCGCTCCCGTCGAGGAGGACCGTGTACGCGCGCCCGTCCTGTTTCGTCGGCGGGCCGATCATGATCCGTACCTGCTTCGCGACCTCGCTGAGCTTCGGCGCATCGTCGGGGTCGATCTTCTTTCGCGAGGCGGCGAGCGCGACCGCGCGGTACATCGCGCCGGTGTCGAGGAAGAGGTAGCCGAGGCGCTCCGCGACGAGCGCGCCGATCGTGCTCTTCCCCGCCCCGGCGGGCCCGTCGATCGCGACTGTTCTGGGCATACCCACTACGGGTGCGTCCTTCGTGCGGCCGGGCCGGGCTTCGCCCGCCCCGGCCGAGCCCCATTCAAAAGGCCGACTTCCTTGTTCGAGAGCTCGCGCCACTTGCCGAGCGGCAGCGCGCCGATCGACAAGGGTCCCATGCGCACGCGGCGGAGCCGCGTCACCCGCAGGCCGACCGCGGCGCACATCCGGCGGACCTGACGCTTCCATCCGGTGCGCAGCACGAGCCGCAGCCTGCCGGGCGCGGCCACGCGCAGTCCCGAGATCTTCCCGAGACCTTCCTCCAGCGGCACTCCGCGCCGCAGCGCGGCGAGCTGCCCTGCGGTCGGCTCCGGCTCGACGTCCACTTCATATTCGCGCTCGTGGCCGAAGCGCGGATGCAGCACGCGCTCCGCCCATGCGCCATCGTTCGTCAGGAGGAGCAGCCCCTCGGAGTCGGAGTCGAGCCGCCCGACCGGGTAGAGGCGCTCCCGCGCGCCGACGAGCGACACGACCGTGGGGCGTCCGCGCTCGTCCTTGGCCGTCGAGAGGATCCCGACCGGCTTGTTGAGGAGCACGTAGCGGTGCGCGACCGCGGTCGCGGCCCGCGCGCCGTCGACCTCGAGCGGCGCGTCGGGAGCCAGCTTCTCGCCCACGATCACGCGCTTCCCGCGGCTCGTGACCCGACCGGCCTTGATGAGCGCCTCGGCGTGCCGGCGCGACGCGACCCCACGCTCGGAGAGGAGCTTCTGTGCGCGCGCAGGCGTAGCCTTCACTGGTCCGCTACCGCCACGCCGTTCGCGCGAAGCCCTTCGGGCGAGAGCACGGTGGGTAGAGCGTCGAGCGACGTCAGGCCGAAGCACTCGAGGAACTCCCACGTCGTCCCGTACTCGAACGGGCTGCCGGGCGCTTCCCGCCGCCCGAGCTCCTCGATGAGCCGGCGGGACATGAGCGTGTAGATCGTCTGGTCGCAGTTCACGCCGCGGATCGATTCGACCTCGGCCCGTGTGACCGGCTGGCGGTACGCGACCACGGCGAGCGTCTCGAGCGCGGCCGAGGACAATCGCAACCGGTCCGCGCCGAGGTACGTCGCGACGTGCGGCGCCATCTCGGGTGCGGTGACGATCTGCCAGTCATCGCCCTCGTGCTGCAGGCGCAGACCGGTCCCGCGGTACCACTCCTCCAGCTCGGCCAAGGCCTCACCGATCGCCTTGCTGCCGGCGCCGATCGTCTTCGCGAGCTCGCTGCGGCTCACGGGCTTCTCGGCGACGAAGAGCACCGCCTCGACCGCCGCGGCGATGACCGAACGCGTCATCTAAGGAAGCTCCTCCATCCGACGGATCTTCCGCACGATGCGGATCTCGCCGAACAGCTCGTCCTGCGTGATGTCGATGACCAGGCGGCGATACAGGTCGAGCAGCGCGATGAACGTCACGATCGCGTAGCCGAGCGTCGGCTGGTCGCCGAGGAGCGTAGCGAAGGTGACCGCGGGCTGTTCGGCGATGAGCGCCTCGATCTCCGCCGTGCGCTGCTCGACGGAGTAGCGCTCACCGGGGACCTCGACCTCCTCCTCGGTCCTCCGCGTGAGCGTGAGGACCTTGAGCCAGGCGGCCGCGAGCGCATCCGGGTTCCCGCCCTTCGGCGGGAGCTCGACCGTGCCGCCCTCGCGATGGAACGCTCGGTCGCCGGCGCGCAGCCGATCGCCGAGCGCCTCGGCGCGACCCTTCGTCGTCGCGTACTCGATGAGCCGCAACCGCAGCTCCTCTTCGGTGTCGGCCTCGTCCTCCTCCGACAGGGGCGCGAGCGACGGAAGGAGGCTCCGCGCCTTGAGGAGGACGAGGCGGGAGGCGATGTACAGGAACGCCGACACCTCGTCGGCGGGGAGCGCGGCGAGCGCCCGGACCCGCGCGAGGTACTCGTCGGCGAGGTCGCCGAGGCGCACGGTGAAGATGTCGAGCTTCTTCTCTTCCACGAGCTCCAGAAGGAGATCGAGCGGGCCCGCGAACCCGGCGACGCTCACCTCGGGCGGCCGCGGGCCGACCGGCATCACGGGAGGGCCTCGTGGTCCGCGCGCGCGAGCAGGCGCGCGTCGTCGGAGAGCGGCGGCGAGTGGTGACCGGCGATGAGGAACACGACCCGATCGGACGCGCCCATCCGGCGCGCCTCCTCGGCGCCCCTTCGCGCATGGTCGAGGTATCGCCCGAACGCGGAGTCGCCATGGGCGAGCTCGCGCCGCACGCGAGGCGCGAAGCGCGCGAGCAGCACACCGGCGACGCGGTGCCAGAGCGGCGTCCCGGGCGGCTTCGCGATGTCGTGGAGCAGGCCGGCGATGACGACCTCCTCGTCCGCACCGAGCGCGCGCAGGATCTCCGCGGTGCGTTCAGCATGACGAGTGTCCGCATCAGCTCCAGCGGCCACGACGCGGAGCGTTTGACGAGCGCGATCGAGCATCAGAAGAGCCGCGTGCCGACGAGCAGGTTCGCGAGCCCCTGCGCGGGGCCGAACACGATCTGGAAGAGGATGCGGCCGCCGACGAGAAGCAGGAGGAGCAGCAACATCGGTCCGTACTGCTGGAACTGGCGCCACGAGTACTGCTGTTGCGGCGGCAGCAGCCCGTAGACGACGTTGGATCCGTCGAGCGGCGGGATCGGGACCAGGTTGAAGATCCCGAGGACGCAGTTGAAGTAGACGACGTACGCGAGGATCTCCGTGTACGCCCCGCCGAACGGATCGATGGCGTTGAACCGGAGGGGCAGCGCGCAGAGCGCGGCGATGGCGAAGTTCGCCGCGGGACCGGCGAGCGCAACGAGGGCCACCGACGCGGAGCTCCGGAGCCGTGACTCATTGAACGGAACCGGCTTCCCGTAGCCGAAGCCCGCGACGACGAGGAGCAGCGTCCCGAAAAGGTCGAAGTGCGCCAGCGGGTTGAGCGTCATCCGGCCCATCAGCCGCCCGGTGTCGTCGCCGAGCCGATGCGCGGCGTACGCGTGCATGAACTCGTGGACCGTGATACCGAGGACGATCGCGATGAGGAAGGCGACGAAGGCGATCGGGTCGCGCGCGGCGTTCTGGACCGGGCTCTGGAGGCTGCCGGTGAGGAAATAGACGACGAGCAGGACCAGGGCGATGAGGAGGAGTGGATTGACGCTGCCGGGTCCCCGGGCGCCGCGGGCGATCACGCGTTCGAGTCTATGGGCGCGACGTTGACCGAACGTTGACCAATCCAGATACCGCGCCTTCACCCCGACGCTCATCCGGCGCGCTCGAATGCGCCGTATCTCGCGTGGTGACTCGTGGTGGGAGGCGGACATGTTGAAGCGTCGTACCTGGCTAGGCGCCGTGGCGTCCCTCGCGATGCTCGTGGCGACGGCGACTCCGGCGACCGCCGGTGAGAAGTGGTGCGAGGAGGACCCCGTCCTCACGATCGATGGCCGGACCGTCGATTACACAGCGTCGTTCCCGTCCTCGTACGTCGACGGCACGACCATCAGCTGGACGTTCCACATCCCGGTCAACGTGCTCGTCGCCGCGGCGGTCACGACCCCGGCCCTGGGGTCGCCGACGATCCCCTCGACGGTGACGATCGTCCGCGACCAGCCGGCCTACCTGCTCATCTCCGACGCGACGGTCGTGACGAACGTCGTTTACGCGGCGGGTAGCTCGTTCTCGACCAGCACGGCGGTCCAGGGGCTGAACAGCTCGTGGACGACCGTCAGCGGGAAGTCCAACAAGAACCAGACGATCTCGACCAGCTACAGCACGTTGCCCCTTCTCGGGTTCTAGTGCGCACGCTCCGGCGGCCGCTCCGGATCTACGTCGCCGTGGTCATCACGGCGGGCGTGGCCGCACTCGTCGTCGGCGCGTTCGTGCTCCGACCGATGGTGGACGGCCTTGCGACCGCGGGCGTTCTGCTCGTGGTCGCCACCGCTGCGCAGCTCCGCCCCGTGCATCTCACCCAGAAGACGAAGGTCACGGTGGAGGACGCCGCGACGTTCGCGGCCGCGCTGCTCCTCGACCCGGCGCTCGCGATGCTCGTGGCCGGCGCCAGCACCGCCCTCGCGAGCCTGCGCGGCCGCAAGACGAGCTGGTACAACCGCGCGTTCAACTCCGCCGCGGTCGTCATCGACACGGGCGCCGCGGCCGTGACGTTCACCGCCCTCGCCGGCGGCGCGGATCCCTCCTTCTCGACGCTGCCGGCGATCGCCGTGGCTGCGGTCCTGAAGTTCGGCATCAACTCGACCGTCGTCGACATCGCGGTCGCCCTCCAGCTCCGCCGCCGGCCGCTCACGAAGTGGTGGGCCCGCCACCGCCGCGACGCGGCGCAGCTCCTGGCGCTCTACGTCATCGGCACCGTTGGGGCGATCGCCACGAGCGACTCACCCGTCGCCCTCGCGCTCTTCGTCGCGCCGTCGGCCCTCGTGCTCGTGGGTCTTAAGAACAGCGCTCGCATCCAGGAGAGCACGAAGCAGGCGGCGCACGCGCTCGCGCGGCTCATCGAGCAGCGCGACCGCTACACGTACGGGCACTCCCAGCGGGTCGCGGACTACGCGGCGCGGCTCGCGCGGGCGATGCGGATGGACGAGGTGCAGATCGATCTCATCCGCGAGGCGGCCTTCCTCCACGACATCGGGAAGATCGCGACGCCCGACGCGGTGCTCCTCAAGCCGGCCGGTCTCGACAGCTGCGAGCGCGAGGTGATGCACGCGCACGCGGAGCACGGCTACGCGCTCCTCGAGAAGCTCCCGGCGTTCTGGGAGGGCGCGGAGTTCGTCCGCTCGCATCACGAGCGGGTCGACGGCGGCGGCTACCCGCGCGGCCTCCGCGGCTGGGAGCTCCCGATCGAGGTCTCGGTCATCGCCGTCGCCGACAGCTACGACGCGATGACCACCGACCGCGTGTACCGAAAGGCGCTTCCGTGGCCGGCCGTGAAGGCCGAGCTCCTTCGTGAGCGCGGTGCCCAGTGGCACGCGCGGGTCGTGGACGCGTTCCTCGAGATGATCGAAAGCGAGCGCGCGGAGACCGCCGCCTAACCGATCCGCCCGAGGACGAGCCGCCGCGGCCCGACCTTGGCAGCGCTCCACGCGAACGCGCTACGCACCTGCGCGATCGCTTCGGCATCGGCCGGGCGCCCGCTGTGATGGACCTCCGCGTACGGCGCCCCGCGCTCGACCCGCGTACCGACCTTCGCGTCCAGGACGATGCCGGTGCGGTGGTCGATCGCCTGACCTTTGGTCTCGCGGCCCGCGCCGAGGCGGACCGAAGCGAGCCCGATCTGATCGGCGGCGATCCGCTTGACGTACGCCGTACGCCTCGCCCTGAGGGTCTCGACGTGCGGCGCGCGTGGAAGACGCGACGGGTCGTCCACCATCCGCGGATCGCCGCCCTGCGCGACCACGAGCTCGCGGAATTTCGCGAGGCCGCTCCGGTCGCGGAGGGCGCCGTCGATCAGCCGCAGCGCCGCCGCGCGGTCGCGCGCCTTCCCGCCGAGGATGAGCATCTCCGCCCCGGCGAGCCGCGCGAGCGCGAGCAGGTCGGCCGGCCCGTCGCCGCCCAGGGTCGCGATCGCTTCGGCGACCTCGAGGCTGTTCCCCACCGCGCGTCCGAGCGGCTGGTCCATGTCGGTGAGCTCGCACCGGACCGCCAGCCGATGGGCCTTGCCGATGGCGACCATCGTGCGCGCGAGCTGCCGCGCCTCGGTGACGCTCTTCATGAACGCGCCGCTCCCGACCTTCACGTCGAGGACGACCGCATTCGCGCCGGCCGCGATCTTCTTCGACATGATGCTCGAGGCGATGAGCGGGATCGAGGGGACCGTCCCAGTCGTGTCGCGGAGGGCGTAGATCTTCCCGTCGGCCGGCGCCAGGTCCGCGGTCTGTCCGGTCAGAACGATGCCGATGCGCTCGAGCTGCGTCAGGAACTCCGCGGCCGAGAGGTCGACCCGGTAGCCGGCGATCGATTCGAGCTTGTCGAGCGTGCCGCCGGAGAAGCCGAGGCCGCGGCCGCTCATCTTCGCCACCGGGAGGCCGCACGCCGCGACGAGCGGAGCGACGACGAGCGTCGTCTTGTCGCCCACACCGCCGGTGGAGTGCTTGTCCACAACCCGTCCGAACCGCCGGAGGTCGAGGCGCTCGCCGGTCGAGACCATCGCGGCGCAGAGGTCGGCGGTCTCGCGCATGTCCATGCCCCGCCACACGACGGCCATGCAGAACGCCGCCATCTGGTAGTCGGGGATCTCACCCTTCGTGTATCCGGTCACGAGGAACGCGATCTCGTCGCGCTCGAGGCGCCCGCCGTCGCGCTTCCGCTCGACGAGCTCGACGGTCCGCACCGCTACAGCTCGGCGACGACGCCGGCCACGAGTGCACTGAGTCGCGCGCCGCTGCGCTCGGCGACGGCGATGACCTGCTCGCCGGTGACGTGCTCGATCTGGCCCGACTGATTTGGGATCCCGGTCGCCATGTCGGTCACCGTCGCGATCGCGAGGATCCGCATGCCGAGGTGGCGCGCCGCGATGACCTCGGGCACGGTGCTCATCCCGACGGCGTCGGCGCCGAGGCCGCGCAGCATCCGCAGCTCGGCGGGCGTCTCGAAGTTCGGTCCGGGGACCGCGACGTAGATGCCCTCACGCAGGTCGGCGTCGACCCGCTTGGCGATGTCGCGGAGCGCTTCGGTGTACGTGCCGACCATGTCCGGGAAGCGCGGCCCGAGCTGTTCGTCGTTCGGACCGCGCAACGGGTTGGCGGGCATGAAGTTGATGTGATCGGATAGGAGCATGAGGTCGCCGGCCTTGAACTTCGGATTCAGCCCGCCGCACGCGTTCGTGACGATGAGCGTGTCGATCCCCCAGGCGTTGAAGACGCGCACCGGGAACGCGACGGCCGCCATGTCGTAGCCCTCGTAGTAATGGAGTCGGCCCTTCATCACCGCGACGCGTTTCCCGCCGAGCGTCCCGACGACGAGCTCGCCCGAATGGCCAGGGGCGGTGCTCCGCTCCCATCCCGGGATCCCGGCGTACGGGATCCGCGTCGCACCGGTGACCTGATCGGCGAGCCGGCCGAGACCCGAGCCGAGGATGATCGCGACGGACGGTGCGGCGCCGGGGGCCTTCGCCCGGATCGCGGCGACGGCGGCCTGCGCGTCGAACACCATGGCGGACCACGCCGTCTTCAAGACACCCCGCCTTCTTCTTTGAGGATCTTCTTTCTCAGGAGCGTGAGGAACGGGCGCATCGTCGCGGTACGGACGAGCCGGACGACCGGCTCGGCCCGCCGGACCGCGATGCGATCGCCGACATGCAGCTCGTGCTCCTCCTGTCCGTCGAGCGAGAGGCGAGCCGGCTCGTCGAGCACCTCCAGGGCGATCGTCTGATCGACGTCGAGCACGACGGCGTTCGGGAACGAGAGGTGCGGTGCGACCGGGACCATCATGATCGCCCGCGATGACGGGATGATCAGCGGTCCGCCCACGGACATGCCGTACGCGGTGCTTCCCGTGGCGGTCGCCACGATGAGCCCGTCGGCCCAGTAGACGGTGAACGGCGCGCCGTCGATCTTCACCGCGATGTGGATCGAGCGCACCTCTTTCCCGCGGGCGACGACGACATCGTTGAGCGCGAGGACGCTCAGCTCCGGCGCGCCGGCCCGGCTGAGCCGCGCCTCGAGGAGCGTGCGCTCCTCGGTGGTGAACCGGCCGGCGGCGACCTCGGCCAGGAATCCGTCGAGCTCGTCGATCGACCCGCCGGCCAGGAAGCCGAGACGACCGAGGTTCACGCCGAGGATCGGGATGCCGAGGGGCGCTAGGGCGCGCGCCGCGCGCAGCATCGTGCCGTCGCCGCCAAGCACGATCGCGACCTCGACGCCGGCGACGTCGCGTGCGAGGGCCGCCGAGTCGAGCGACACCTGCACGACACTGTGGCCCTTCGAACGCGCGCGCTCGGCCGCGTCGCGTGCCGCATCGATGGCGACATTCCAGTCGGGCCGGACCGCGAAGGCGAGCTTCACTCGGCCGCCTCCGCGGCGCGCTCGCGGATCCGCCCGGGCGCGAGACCGGGGTCGCCCTTGCGGCTATGGACGAAGATCTCGCGATTGCCCTCCCGGCCGGGAAGGCGCGAGGGCACGATCGCGACCGTGCCGACACCGACCGCGGTGAACGCCTCGCAGACCGCGACCACCGCCGCGGCGCGATCTTTCGGGTCGCGCACGATCCCGCCGCGGCCGACGGCCTCGCGGCCCGCCTCGAACTGCGGCTTCACGAGCGCGACGACGTCGCCGCCGTCGCGCAGATGCCGGAACGACGGCAGGAGCGCGACGCGGAGCGCGATGAACGACAGGTCGGCCACCACGAGGTCGACGACTTCGGGCAGGTCGAACCCGTCACGTGCGTTCAGGCCCTCCCGCGAGACAACGCGCGGATCGTTGCGGAGCCGCCAGTCGAGCTGACCCTTCCCGACGTCGATCGCGTAGACGCGCATGGCGCCGCGCTGCAGGAGGCAATCGGTGAACCCGCCCGTCGACGCGCCGACGTCGAGCGCGATCTTGCCCGCCACGCCGACGCCGATCTCGTCGAGCGCCGCGTCGAGCTTCTCGCCGCCGCGTGACACGAATCGGGGACCCTGCGCGATCGTGATCGCCGCGTCGTCGGACACCGGTGCGGCCGCGCGGTCCGCGACCTCGCCATCGACGCGCACCGCGCCCGCGAGGATGAGCGCCTGCGCGCGCTCGCGGCTCGGAGCGAGCGATCGTTGGACGAGGAGCTGATCGAGCCGGACGCGCGCGACCATCACCGGCGAGAGCCTATCCCTAGACTCCGCGCGATGCCGAAGCGTTTGCCGCGTTCGCGCACGCTGAAGGGCGATCCGAAGCTCGCGTACTACGACTCCGGCGGCGGTACCGCGGGCGAACCGCCGATCGTGCTCCTCCACGGCGCGACGTTCCGCTCCGAGGACTGGGAGAACATCTTCCCGCGCCTCGCGACGCGCTACCGCGTCATCGCGTACGACGCACGCGGCCACGGGAAGAGTGGCCGAGCATCGAGCTACGCGATCGGTGCCCTGGCCGACGACCTGCTCCGGATCAGCGAGACGGTCGCCCGAGAACCGGTCATCGCCATCGGCCACTCGATGGGGGGCTCGACCGCGCTCGTCGCCGCGTCCGAGCGAGCGAGCGCGTTCCGCGCCCTGGTCCTCGAGGATCCGGTCGTCGACAACTGGGACCGCGACTGGCGCGCCGAGTACTACACGGAGGTGCGCCGCGCGCTCGACAAACGCGACGACCTTCCGCTCTTCCGTCGCGCTGTCGCGTCGCTGCCCCTTCCCTCGCGCGGACCGCGCGGCGAGCGGACCGTCGGAGAGGTCCGCGGCTTCTACGCCGCGGAGCGCCTCGCGACGTACTACGCCGACGTGGATCCGGCGTTCGTCGAGCAGTTCGGACACAGCAAGCCGGATGGACACGAGCGGGTCATCGCGGCGTCGCCCGCGGTGCCGACCTTGCTCCTCGCAGCGAGCGCCGCGGATGGGAGCGCGCTCAAAGAGGGCGAAGCCGAGGCGCTCGTCAAGAAGTGGCCGGATACGCAGCTCGTGAAGTTCCCCGGCGTCGGCCATCGCATCCACGGCCTTCGCCCCGAGCCGTTCCTCGAGGCGCTCGAGCCGTTCCTCCGCCGCGTCCGCGCTCCCGTCCCGGCGTGAGCGCGGTCCAGTGGGCGGTCATCGCGTTCTTCGTGTCGGTGTGGCTCGCGCTGGCGGCCATCCTCGTCGCCGCGCCGGAGATCTATTGGCTCACCGGAGCGGGCGTCGTACCCGTCGCCTTCTTCTCCATGATCTCGGTGATCGTCGTCGTCGGCGTCATCGGTGTCGCGCGCCGCTGGCGCTGGGTCTTCTGGCTCGTGCTCGTCGCGTTCCTCGCCGGAGCACTCCGCGTCGTCGCCTCCGCTCTGGAGCTCGGGGGCGTCATCCCGTTCGATGCGCCGCGCTGGTACATGACCCTGCAGGGCGCGATCGGCATCGTCCAGCTCGCGATCGGGATCGCGATGCTCCGGAGCTACCGCCGCGCGGGGATGTGGGGCCGGGCTACTGAACGGTGATCGTGAAGTAGATCCCCGCGTCCTCTAGCCACGCCGCTCCATCGACGACCCCGCGGACATTGAGGCGGTAGACACCGGGCGTCGAGGGGGCGTGGATCTGGAACTGGAACCAGCCGGTCTGGCCGGGTCCGACGTAGCTCGTGGTGGTCGTCGCGATGCGGTTCGTCGAGAGCCAGCCCTGCGCGAGGTCCGGCCGCGCGACGTCGAGCGGGTTCGCGGTCCCGAGGTTCGCCTGCTGGCCCGGGCTGCCCTGGTACCAGCCGCGATAGCCGGTGTTGCGGAGCGCGACCACGAGCGTCGTGACCGCGCCGGGCGCGAGCGTCGGGTCGGCGCTCTGGCCCGCCCACGCGGAGTGGAAGCCCTGGTCGAAGCTCGCCACGGACGTGAGCGCCGCGGCGTCCGCGATGCCGCCGAAGTCGGCGTCCCAGTACCAGCCGTACTGCGACCCGGACGAATACGAGCGGCCGATTCCGATCGCGCGGTAGGCGGGGTTCATGAGGACCGCGAGGTGCGCCGGGCTGTTGATCCAGCCCTGGAGGACCTGCGCCGCGGAGGTGTAGCCGGCGGCGAGATCCTCACCGGCCCACGTCGAGAACGCGGGGTAGCCGGCGTCGGCCATCCGCTGCGTGGGCGAGCGGCCGTCGAGCGAGGTGTGCGAGAAGTAGTTGTTCACGGACATGTCGGTGGCCATCCACTTGGCGGCCAGGGTGAGCGAGTCCGAGACGACGAGCGTCGAAAGGCCTTGCGACGCACGGAAGCTGTTCACCTGCGAGAGGAGGTCCGACTCTCCGGCGTCGAGCGTCGCGGCGCGGGACACGATCCCGCCCCCGACGAGCTCCGCGAGCGCGATGAGCAGCAGTGCGACGAGCGTGATCTTCCGCATGCGGTCCTTCCTTCGGTGCTTCTAGGAAGGTAACCGCCGCCGTTGCCGCCGTGTTACCCGATAGTTACATGAAGTGGCCGAGCGCCCAGCGAGGCAACACAAATGGCCTCATCGAGTCCGGACTCGAACGGCATCGGGACCGGGGGCTCGCTAGCTCGGAGAGCGCTTCGCCTGCTGCGCGAGCGCGTCGGCGAGCTTCGTGATCTTCTGATCGGCCGCATCCAGCCGCTTCGTGCATTCGGCGTAGAGCCGCAGGCCCTCCTCGTAAAGCTTCACCGCGTCGTCGAGGTCCAGCTGCGGATCCTCGAGGCGATCCGCGATCGCCTCCAGGCGCTCGAGGGCGGCCTCGATCGGCCGCTCGGCATCAGGCTCGGCCATCGCCCACCTCCACGGTCTCGATGCGCACGCCCGCCCGACCGTCGCGCATCCGGAGCCGCGCGCGCTCGCCCGCGGCGAGCGACGCGGCGTCGGACCGGACGTGTCCGTCCGCGCCTTCGACGATCGCGTACCCCCGGCCGAGGACGGCGAGCGGCGACAGCGCCTCGAGTCGCCGGCGGGCGCTCACCGTGCGTTGACGGCGGAGAGGCACCGCGCGCGCGATCGCGCGGTCGATCGCGCGACGATCCTCGTCGAGCCGCTGCCGGAGCGCGGCGACCTTCGCCGGTGGCGCGCGGCGATCGACGAGCCGTTTCGCGTTCAGGAGGCGACGCCGCCGGTCGGCGGCGATCTCCCGCACGCCCGACTCGATCCGCCGGCGGAGACGCGCGGCCGTCGCGAGATCCGCGCTGGCGTCGGGGACGACGAGCTCGGCCGCGGCAGAGGGCGTGGCCGCGCGCACGTCGGCGACGAGGTCGGCGAGCGTGATGTCCGACTCGTGACCGACGCCGGCGCACACCGGCCGCGGGAACCGTGAGAGCGCTCGGACGAGGGCTTCGTCGTTGAACGGCCAGAGATCCTCGCTGGCGCCGCCGCCGCGCGCGAGGATCACGACGTCGAGATCGCGCAGCTGAGCGAGCCCGTCGAGCGCGGCGATCATCGACTCGACCGCTCCCTGCCCCTGCACCTGCGCCGCCGCGAACACGAGCTCGACGCTCGCGTCGCGCCGCGCGACCACCGTCTGGACGTCGTGCCACGCCGCGCCGGTCGGGCTCGTGACGACGCCGATACGCCGCGGCCGCTGCGGCAGCGCACGTTTCCGTTCCAGCGCGAAGAGGCCTTCGGCCGTGAGCCGCCGCTTCAGCGCCTCGAGGCGCAGGTACGCGTCGCCCGCGCCGGCCGGCCGGAGATCGTCGCAACGGAGGTTGTATGTCCCGGCCTTCAAATACACCTCGATGTACCCGTGCGCGATGACGCTCGATCCCTCTCTCGGCGTCAGGGCAACATTCGCGGCCTGCGTCGCAAAGAGGACGCAGCGGATCTGAGCGGCGTTGTCGCGCAGCGTGAAGTAGCGATGCCCCGCCGGCGACGTGCTGGCCTCCGAGACCTCGCCTTGCACCCACAGGTCCTTGAATTCATCGGTCGACTGCAGCCGCTCGCCGATGCGTGCGGTCAGCTGTCCGACCCTGAAGATCCGCTCCGGCTGAGTCGGCGCGCCGGTCACGACGCCCGTTCGATGTACTCCCCGGTCCGCGTGTCGACCTTGATCTTGTCGCCCTGGTTCACGAACAGCGGGACGTTGACTTTGAGACCCGACTCGAGCGTCGCGGGCTTGTTCGCGCCGGTCGCGGTGTCGCCCTTCAAGCCGAATTCCACGCTCGTCACGGTCATCACCACCGACGGTGGCAGATCGACGCCGATCGGCTCGCCCTCGTACTCGTTCAGCGTCACGACCATCCCGTCGGTGAGGAAGTTGACGCCGTCGCCGAGCTGATCCGCGTCGAGCGCGACTTGATCGAACGTCTTCGTGTCCATGAAGTGGTAGAGGTCGCCGTCGTGGTACATGTACTGGACGTCGCGGTGGTCCAACCGGGCCCGCGCGAAGCGGTCACCGGCCTGGAAGGTCTTCTCGATGAGGTCGCCCCGGCGCACGTTGCGGAGCTTCATCCGCACCTGCGCGCTGCCCCGCCCCATCTTGATGTGCTGGAACTCGACGATCTGATAGAGGTTGCCGTCGAGCTCGATCGTCATGCCGCGCTTTATCTCGCCTGTAGAGACCATGTGTCAGGCGTGCTCGAGAAGCCACTTGAGAGCTTCCTCGTAGCCCGCCACTCCTTTTCCTATCACTTGGTGCGCTGTGACGTCCTTCAGGTACGTATGGTGCCTGAACGGCTCGCGCTTGCGGATGTCGCTGATGTGGACTTCGACGACCGGGAATCTGCAGCCGGCGACTGCGTCCCGGAGGACGATCGACGTGTGGGCCAGCCCGCCGGGATTGATGATCGCGCCGTCCGCATCGGCCTGCTCCTGCAGGAAGTCGATGAGCGCGCCCTCATGGTTCGATTGGAAGTCGGCGATCGAGTGCTCGCGCCCCGCGAGGTCGCGGCAACGCTGCACGATCTCGGCGAGGGTCGTCGTGCCGTAGATCGCGGGCTCGCGCGATCCAAGCGTGTTGAGGTTCGGCCCGTTGACCAAGAGCAGCTTCATCGGCCCTCCACGATCGCGGCCGCCGCGCGGAGCGAGCGCGGGCCGACGTCGACGACCTCGCTGAAGCGTCCGATCGTGCGCGGCAGGATCCAACGGACAGTGCCCGCACGCGCCTTCTTGTCGGCGGCGAGCAGCGACCACGTCCGCGCCGGAAGGCGCGCGCGGATCGGGAGCCCGGCGGTGCGAAGGAGCGCTTCGAGACGCTCGCGCAACGACGTCGGCGCCAGGTCGAGGACGTCGGCGAGCGCGGATGCGAACACCAGCCCGATGCTCACGGCCTCGCCGTGGGTCACGCGGTACCGGCTCGCGGCTTCATACGCGTGACCGAGGGTGTGCCCGAAGTTGAGCAGCTCGCGAAGGCCGGACTCGCGCTCGTCGGCGCCGACGATCCCCGCCTTCACGGTCGCCGCGAGCGTGATCGCGCCGAGCGTTGGGCCGAGGTCGCCCGCGATCACCGCCGCGGCCGAGCGCTCGACCTGGGTCACCGCCTCGCGGTCCGAGAGGAACGCGCACTTCACGACCTCGGCGAGCCCGGAGGCGCGCTCGCGTCGTGGAAGCGACGCGAGGAGGCTCGGATCCGCGAGCACTGCGTCGGGTTGATGGAACGCGCCCGCGAGGTTCTTGCCCCGCGCCAGGTCGATGCCGGTCTTCCCGCCGATCGACGAGTCCACCATCGACAGGAGCGTCGTCGGGAGCTGCGCGACCCGGACGCCGCGCAGGTACGTCGCCGCCGCGAAGCCGGCGACATCGCCGACGGTCCCGCCGCCGAGGGCGACGACGCCGCCATCGCGCCCGATCCCCGCCGACGCGAGGTCGTTCCACAGCCTCGCGAGCGAGGTCGCGGTCTTCGCGCGCTCGCCGCGGGCCACCCGGATCACGGTCGCGTCGATCCCCGCGGCCGCGCAGGAGCGCCGCACGGTCGGTGCGAGGCGGCTCGCGGTGTACGCGTCGGCGACGATCGCGGCGCGCCCACGCCAGCCGAGGTCGCGAAGGTGCGGCCCCGCGTGCGCGAGCAGGCCGGCCCGTACGAGGATCGGGTACGGATGGGAGCCCTGGACGTCGATCCGGATCCCGCGCGCCGAGACGAGCCACGCCGCGATCGTGAGCGCGACCTCGTGCGGCTCCACGCCGTCGACGCGAAACGACGCGTCGACGTCGGAGTAGACGTCGCGCCGCTCCTTCAACACGCGAGTCGCATGACCGCGCGGTGACTCCTCGAGGTGCGCGCGCTTGCCCATCGTCTTCGCGAGCCCGCGGGCCACGGTCGCCACGGATCCGAGGAGGCCGATGCGGAGCCCGAGCTCCGCCATGCGTGCGCGGTTCTGCTCGAGAAGCACCGCGCCGCCGCCGGTCGCCGCGACGATGATCGCGACGGTCGGCCGCAATGCCGCGAGGGCCTCGGACTCGAGCGCGCGAAAGCGCGGCATCCCATCCTCGCGGATCACCGCGGCGCACGGCTTGTGCGCCACGCGCTCGATCTCGTCATCGAGGTCGATCGCGCTCCCGCCGATGGCCTGGGCCAGGAGCGGCGCGACGGTCGACTTGCCGATGCCCGGCGGCCCGACGAGGAACAGGTGCATCAGCGGTCGGCGATCGGCTTCAGGCGCTCGCGGTACCGCGCTGCCGCGGCCGTGATGTCTTCGACGGTGTCCTCGCCGAACTTCAGGCAGACGGCGTCGGCGAGCACGAGCGCGAGCATCGCCTCGGCCACCACACCGGCGGCGGGGATGATGCAGACGTCGCTCCGCTCGACGTGCGCGGGCGCGGGCTCGCCGCTCCGCAGGTCGACCGAGGGGAGCGGCTTCATCAGCGTGGAGATCGGCTTGAATGCGACGCGAGCGACGACGTCCTCTCCGTTGGTGACGCCGCCCTCGAGGCCGCCGGCGCGGTTGCGTGGCCGGCCGAACCCGGCCCCACGGCGCTCGATCGGATCGTGCACTTGGCTGCCGCGCTCGCCCGCCGCATCGAAGGCGTCCGCGAACTCGACGCCCTTCGCCGACGGGATCGAGGCGAGCGCCTGCGCGATCCGCCCGTCGAGGCGACGGTCCCACTGGGCGTAGCTGCCGAGCCCCGCGACGACGCCGGACGCGCGTACCGCCGTCATGCCGCCCAGCGTGTCGCCGGCCTCGCGTGCCGCGGCGACGGCGCTCACCATCCGCGCCGACGCGTCGGGATCGCCGCAGCGCACCTCGCTCGCCTCGATCCGCTCACGGTCGAAGCGCGCCGTGGCGGTCACGTCGCCGATCCGGATGGTCTCGCTCAGCACATCGGTGCCCAGGGCGCGGAGGAGCGCTTTCGCGATGCCGCCGGCGGCGACACGCGCCGCGGTCTCGCGCGCGCTCGCCCGCTCGATGACGTCGCGGACGTCCTCGTGCCCGTACTTGAGGGCACCCGCGAGGTCGGCGTGCCCCGGCCGGAGCCGCGTCACCGCGTCGGGCGCCTCGGGCACCGCGGTCACGCTCATCACGCGCTCCCAGTTCACGGCATCCCGGTTCTCGATCCAGAGCGCGACCGGCGCGCCGGTGGTGCGCCCCTGCCGGACGCCACCGGTGATGCGCGCGCTGTCGTGCTCGATCCGCTGGCGGGCGCCGCGGCCGTACCCGAGCTGACGGCGGCGGAGGTCGGCGTCGATCAAGGTACCGTCGAGCGCGAGCCCCGCGGGAACGCCGTCGACGATGATCGTGAGCCCCGGCCCATGCGACTCGCCGGCCGTGAGGAACCGCACCCGCTAGCTCACGCTCGAGAACAGCGCGGCACGCATGACCTCGGCCGGCGCGTCCCGTCCGGTCCAGATCCGGAACGACGTGACGGCCTGCTGCAGCAACATCGGGAATCCGTCCACGACCGTTGCCCCCGCCGCCCGAGCCCGCTTGACGAGCGGCGTCGCGACCGCCGTGGGGATGAGGTCGACGACCGCGAGACCGCGGCGCAGCGCGGCGCCCTCGAGCGGGTCGTCCCCACGCAGGCCGAGCATCGTCGCGTTCACCACGACGTCGAATGTGGCGAGGTCGACCCGATCCGCCCAGTCGACGACCCGCGGAGCGCGGCCGCTCGGATGCGCGATCGCGCGAGCGAGCGACCGCGCGCGATCGGCCGTCCGGTTCGCGATCGCGACGTGCGCGCCGCGCGCGAAGAGCACGGTGAGCACCGCCCGCGCCGCCCCTCCGGCTCCGAGGAGGAGCACGCGCGCGTCCTCGAGCCCCAGATCACGTGTCGCGTACTCGAAACCGACGGCGTCGGTGTTCGACGCGAGCACCCGCCCATCGGCGGTGCGCGACAGCGTGTTGGCGGCGCCGATCTCAGCGGTCGGCCCGTCCCACGTGTCGACGAACGTCATGACCGCTTCCTTGTGTGGGACGGTGACGTTCGCGCCGAGGAGCTCGCCGTCACGGATCCGGCCGACCGCCGCGGGCAGCTCGGCGGCCGTGACGTCAAGCGTCTCGTACGAGTGCGGCAGCCCGAGGGCGCGAAAGGCGGCGTTGTGCATCGCCGGCGACAGCGAGTGTTCGACCGGGTGTCCCAGCAGCAGGACCTTCACTGGTTCATCGGTTGCCGTACTTGATGCGGTTCGCCTCTTGCTCCTCGATCGTGTTGGCGAAGGCGTGGTCGCCGGTGCCGTCGTCCTTCGCGACGAAGTAGAGGTAGGTCGTGACCTCGGGCTTCGCCGCCGCCTGGAGCGCCACGAGCCCGGGGTTCGAGATGGGCGTCGGCGGCAGCCCCGCCACGAGGTACGTGTTGTACGGCGAGTCGAGCTTGAGATCGGCGAGCACCAGCTCGCCCCAGTCACCCTTCGCGTACTGGATGGTCGGGTCGGCGTCGAGCTTCATCCCGATGTCCAGGCGATGCTGGTAGACGCCGGCGATCGTCGGGCTCTCCTTGCGATCGTGCGCCTCGCGCTCGACGATCGAGCCGAGCTTCACCATGTCGTAGATCGCCACCTTGCGATCCGCAGCCGCGGCCCGCAGACTCGGGCCGGCCTTCGTCTCGAAGTTGTCGAGGAGCGTCGTGATGATCTGGTCGGCCGTTGCGTCGGGCCGCAGGAAGTACGTGTCGGGGAACAGGAATCCTTCGAGCGGGGTCTTCGGGTCGAGCCCGCTCAGCACGATGTTGTTCCGCGATCCCACGACCGCCGCGGCGACGAAGTCCTTCGCGGCGATCCCTGGGAACACGCGGTTCACCGCGGCCGCGATCTCGGTCAGGCGCCAGCCTTCGATGATGCGGAGGGCGACCTGATCCCCGGCCGCCTTCTGGAACAACGTGGCCAGGTCGCGGGGACTGAGCGCCGCCGAGACCCGATACGTCCCGGACTGCAGCCCGTTCTCGGTGCCGCTCTCGTACAGCACGAACTTGAACGCCAGGGCGGAGGTGATGAGCCGCGCGCTCAACAGGTCCGCCGCGATCTGCGATGCGGTCGCGCCGCGACGCACGACGAAGTCCACCGTCTTCGCGTTCGGATCGGCCGGAGCGTCGACGAGAGGCGCGACCGTCGGCGCGATGATCGCGCGGACGGCGGCTTGACGGAGGAGCGTGTCGTGATCGTCCGCCGCCTGCACGACCGCATCGGTGATGAGCGGCCGGCCGATGACGAGCACCGCAACGACAGCCACCACGACCAGGAGGGCGAAGATGGCCGGCCCGGTGCTCGACCGCTTGCGCGGCGGCTTCGCGCGGCGCAACTGAGCGCGGACCGGGCCGCGATAGACCGGCGGCTGGCTCGCGCCGCTCATCGGATCCGCTTCGCGCTGAGGTAATCCTCGAGAAGCACCCGCGCCGCGCCGGCGTCCGGATCGGCCGCGCCGCGTCGCTCGGCTTCGACGGTGGTGTTGCGCTCGTCATAGAGCTCGACCGGGAACCCGAGCGGGCCAAGCGACGAGGCGAAGCGGCGCACGCGCTCCGCCTGCGGGCCGTCCTCGCCGCGAAGGGTGAGCGGAAGTCCGACCACGAGAACGCCCACCTCCTCGCCGCGCGCGACTGCCGCGATCCGCTGGACGTCCGCGGCGAGGCGGCGCGATCGGCGGATGGTCGGTAGCGCGCGACTGATGCCGAACGCGTCATCCCCTACCGCGAGCCCGATCCTGCGGTCGCCGACGTCGAGGGCAAGATAGCGCACTCAGTTCACCGCGATCCGCGCGCCGAGCAGCGGCAGGCGCGGCCACCACGACGGCGAGAGTCGGACCTCGGTCAGCTGGAGTCCCTGACTTCGCAGAAGATCGATCGACTCGGGCACCGTGCGCCCGGCGACCGCGGCCTGGATCCGCGCCGGATCGAGCTGCGGCGATTGCGACCCGGACGCGGTGATCCGCCAGGTCACACCGTTGTCCGCGACCGTCGCGACGGCCCCGTACTGGGCGGTCCGTTCGTCGAGGACGTTGCCCGGTGACACCATCGAGCGGTAGCGCTCGGCCGCCGCCTTCGTCGGCTGGTCGCCGGCGACGGCGAAGCCCTGGACCGTCGCGCTGATCGGGACGTCGAACGTGGCGACCTCCTTGCCCACGACGTCGCTGAGGCTGCCCTGCGACGTGAGCGACGGCGTGCCGACGTAGATGACATCGCCGCCGGTCAGCTGCGCCTTCCAGCGGAGCTTCTGGTCGTTCGCGGCGTCGCCGAGGGCGCGATCGACGTTCGCCTTCACCGTCGCGGCGGAGTAATCCTCGGCCTTCACCACCGGGATCCGCTTCGTGTCCCCGCCGGTCGTCGCGGCGGGGTTCGTGACCGAGTAGCGGTTGTTGTTGCTCACCGTGATCCGGTTCGGCCCGACGTTCCCGGCCGTCCCGCCGAGGACCGCCTCGACCGCGATGTCGACCGTGCCCGGTATGACACTGATGAACACGATGACGCTCCGCGGCAGGGTCTTCTGCTCCGTCGTCGCGAACTGGATGCGATCGCCCCCGCTGCTCGTCTGGACCACGGTGCCCTTGGGGATCGTGATGTCGTCGGTCGTCTGGTTCGTGAAGTGGACCGATCCGGTCGCCTTCACCTGCTCGTCGCGCGATCCCGTCGCGGTCCCCGTCACCTTCGTCGTGATCGTCGTCGAGAGCGGCTGCGCCGGGACGTCGCCGCCGGGGCCGGCGCGCACGGTGAACGTCGCGCCGGGCATCGGGATCGGCGTGGCCGAGACCGTGACCGCCGCCGATGGGATCGTCACCATCAGGAGGAGCGCGGCCGCGGCGAGGGCGCTGAAGATGATCCCGAGCGCGCGGACCGGCGAGCCGAGCGAGGGTGCCGGGCGTCCGGTGCCGACGCCGGCGAGCGCGGCGCGGCGCGGCGCGCCGAGCTTCTCCGTCGGATCGAGCTCCTCGCGCTCGAGCGAACCGAGCGTCGCGTAGGCCGGCACGTGGACCGACGTCGCGATCGAACGGGCCCGCGGGTCACTCGACACGACCGAGAGCCGGCGCTGTCCGGCAAGACTGCGCGCCACCTCGAGGAACACCGCGTTGCGCGCGAACGGCGCGCCCGCGGGGACCACGAACACGACCGGACCATCCGGCGGCGCAGCCGCAAGACGCTCCGACGCGTCGAGGATCGTGGCGCGCGCGTCGAGGTCGATGACCGTGCGGCTCACGAGTACGCCTCCGCACCGAGGGCCGCCGCGCCCGCGGCGACGAGATCGTCCGCCGTGAGCGACGCATCAGCTACGACGCGCGGCACGAGGCTCGGCCGCAGCGGCAGCACCGCGATCGTGTTCCCCCGCTCCGCGGTCGCCGCCGCGGCGAGGGCCTTGGGGAGCGCCGCGAGCTCCTCGCCGACGCCGGCGACATACCAGCGACCCGGCTGCTCGAGGCCGAGCGACCGGATGGTCGCGAGCACGCAACCGGCCCACACGTCCGCGTCGACGGCGACCGCACGAGCGAGCAGCGTCTCGCGCCCCACGGCGAACGCACGCGTGCCGGTCACCCGACCGTCCCGCACGACCGAGACCGTCGTCTGGTCGGCGCCGAGACGCGCGATCCCCGACTCGGCGACACCGGACTCCGCGACGAGCCGCCCGAGCGCGTACGCGCCCGAGGTCGTGGTCCCGCGCCGCCGCGCGGACTCGAGCGTCGCCGTCGCGCCGCCCGCCTGGACGAGAGGCGCGATCGCGATGTCGGTCCGCACCTCGAGCCGCTGACCCCGGTCGCCGACCGGCGACGCGAGCCGCCGACCATCAAGGACGAACCCACTGACATCGTCGCGGAGCTCCGCCGTCGCGATCCCACGGAGCGCGGGATCGTCGCCCGCGAGATCGCGGGCCGTGTGCGCCGCGGCCTCCCGCGCCAGACGGATGGCCTTCGCCGCCTCGCTCGGCGAAACCGCATCGCGGTGATCCTCGCGGTCGAACGTCGTGGTCTCGTGGTACGTGCGGATGTCGTCACCGTCGATCGCGACGACGACCTTCTCCGCGCGGACCGCGCGCTCGGCCGACGTGAATGCCGCTGCGAGCGCGGCGCCGACCGCGTTCCGGTCCGTGATGTAGCCACCGCTCATCGCGGCCGCCGGGAGGGACGCGTGACCGACGCCGGTGACGCGGAAGCGCCCCGACTCGCGACGGCCGACGACGACGCGCACGGCCGCCGAGGCGAGCTCGACCCCGGCGACGCCGGGACTAGCCACGACCTCCGAGCTTGTCGCGCACGGCGCGCGCGCCCGCTTCGAGCGCGTCGCCGAGGCGCGCGGCGTCCTTCCCGCCGCCGGTGGCGCTGTTCGCCGGTCCGCCGCCGTCGCCGCCCATGATCGCCGCGAGCTCCTTCACCAGGTTCCCGGCGTGAACGCGCGCGGTGAGGTCCTTGCTCACCGCGACCGCGAGCCCCGGTCGGCCGGCGTGCGTGGAGCCAAGCACCGCGACGCCGGTGCCGAGGCCATCCTTGACGCGGTCCGCGAGCCCACGGAGGACCTGCTGGTCGTAGTCGCCGACGTCCTTCACCACGAGCTTCGCGCCGTCGAGCTGCTCGGCCTTCGCAACGAGCGTGCCCGCGGTCTGGTCGACGGCGCTCTTCTGCATCGACGCGAGCTGCTTCTCGAGCCGTTCGCGCGATTCCTGCATCTGCGCCACCGCCTCCGGCAGCCGGGCCGGCGGCACCTTGAGGACGACCGACGCGCGGTCGACCCGGTCGCGCATGTCGTGCACCTCGCGGAGCGCACCCTCGCCGGTCACCGCCTCGATCCGCCGGACGCCCGCGCCGATGGATTCCTCCTTGGTGATGAGGAAGAGGCCGATGTCGCCGGTGCAGTGGCAGTGCGTGCCGCCGCAGAGCTCGCGCGAGGTCGGGCCCGCCTCGACGACGCGGACCTCGTCGCCGTACTTCTCGTCGAAGAGGTGCGTCGCGCCGGACGCGAGCGCGTCCTGCAGCGGCATCGACTGCGCATGCACGCTCGCGTTCGCGAGGATCGCCTCGTTCACCTCGTCCTCGACGCGCAGGAGCTCGTCCGACGTGAGGGCGCGCCCGAAGGTGAAGTCGAACCGGAGGTTCGGCGGGTGGACGAGCGATCCGGCCTGGTGCACGTCCTCCCCGAAGAGCCGCCGCAGCGTCGCGTGCAGCAAATGGGTGGCGGTGTGGTTGCGCATCGTGTGACGGCGGGCCTCGTCGTCCACCTGCGCCCGCGCCAAGGTTCCGGTCCGGAGGACGCCGTCCACGACCTTCGCGCTCATGACGATCACATGCGTCGCGGCGGTCTGGGTGTCCGCCACGAGCGCGCGCCCCTCGGAGGTCGTGATGTCCCCGCGATCGCCCACCTGGCCGCCGCCCTCCGGATAGAAGGGAGTGCGGTCGAGGACGATCTCGACATCCTGGCCTTCGCGGGCCTCGTCGACCCGCTGGCCACCGATGACGAGCGAGCGGATGACGGCGTCCGAGGCGAGCTCGGTGTAGCCGGTGAACTCGCTCCGCAGACCCTCCTTCTCGGTGAGATCCGCGTAGAGCTGGCCGAACCGCATCGCGTCCTGGGAGAACTTCGCGGCGGCCCGGCCGCGGTGCCGCTGCGCGTCGAGGAGCGTCTTGAACCCGGCCTCGTCGACCCCGATCCCCGCCGCGGTCACGAGCTCGCGCGTCATCTCCATCGGGAAGCCGAACGTGTCGTACAGCCGGAACGCCGTCTCCCCGTCGATGGTGCGGTGGCCGCGCTCTTTCGCCGCGGCGATCGCGGCCTCCAGCTGCTGCATCCCGCTCGTGAGCGTGCGCTCGAACTTCTCCTCCTCGGCGGAGATCGTCTCGGCCACGCGTTCGCGCGCGCTGGTGAGCTCGTGGTAGTGCTTCTGCATCGACTTCACGACCTCGCCCGCGACCTGCGTGATCGCGCCGGTCTTGAGGTCGAGGCGGCGCGCGTGGAGCGCGGCGCGGCGGATGAGCCGCCGGAGCACGTAGCCGCGTCCTTCATTGGATGGAGCTATCCCGTCGGCGATGAGGAACGCCGCGGCCCGAGCGTGATCGGCGACGACGCGCATCGATACATCACGCACGGTGTCGGCTCCGTACTTCGATCCCGTCAGCGCCTCGATCTTCTTCATCAACGGCTGGAACAGGTCGGTCTTGAACGTGTCGTTCACGCCTTGCAGCGCCTGCGACGTGTGCTCCAGCCCCGCGCCGGTGTCGATATTCCGCTTCGCGAGCGGGATTAGGGTGCCGTCCTCCTTGCGGTCGTACTGCTGGAACACGAAGTTCCAGATCTCGAGGTAGCGGCCGCAGCTCTCGCCAGGGTCACAGGTGTGCGGCGGCGCATTCGGCTGCGGGCCGCGGTCGACGAAGACCTCGCTGCTCGGGCCGCAGAGGCCGGTCGGGCCCGGCGACCAGAAGTTCGTGTCGTCGCCTTTCTCGAGGTTGCCGAGCCGGAAGACCTTCTCCGGCGGGAGGAGCGCGAGCTCCTTCGTCCAGATGTCGAACGCCTCGTCGTCGTCGAAGTAGATCGTCGCGACGAGCGTCTTCGGGTCGATCTCGAACCGCGTGGTGAGCAGCTCCCAGCCCCAAGCGATCGCTTCCTTCTTCCAGTAGTCGCCGATGCCGAAGTTCCCGAGCATCTCGAAGAACGTGTTGTGGTAGGTGTCGGTCCCGACGAGGTCGAGGTCCGTGGTCCGGAAGCACTTCTGGACGTTGACGAGGCGCTTCGCAGGCGGCTGCTTCTTGCCGAGGAAGTACGGCACGAGCGGCTGCATCCCGGCGCTGGTGAAGAGCACGCTCGGGTCGTCCTTCAGGACGAGCGGGGCGCTGGGCAGGCGATGATGGCCCTTCTCTTCGAAGAACTTGATGAACCGCTCGCGGATCGTCTGGCTGTCTACTGCGGCGCCCGCCCCTTCATCTAACGAAAAACGCGGGTCACGGTCGGTCGACCGGCTCCCGCGTTCCCCGTTTGAAAGGATACGGGACTAGGACTTGGAGGCGGGCCCTCCGGTCGTGCCGCCCGATCGGCCGCTTCCGGCGCTGTCCCACTGCCGCTTCGCGTCCTCGATGATCTCGCGGCCCTTCACGGACGCGTCGTCGGCGATCTTCTGGGCGATCCGCTGGAGATCGTCGGCACGCTTCTTCAGCTCGTCCGCGCGGAGGCGAAGCTCCTCGCGGGTGTTGTCGCCGGGCTTGGGTGCGTACAGCAGCGCCGCGATGGCGCCGAGCAGGAGACCGAAGACGAAACCCATGTCGCTACCCCCTGGAGCCTTCTAGGACCACGACCGCAAGCGAGGCAAGAGCCGCGCCAGCACAAGCGAAGAGTACCTGCGCCTCCCCGAGCGTACCCATCCGCCAGCCCGCGATCTCCCCGATCGTCTGCGCGGCGAGGACGGCCGCGGCGGAGAGCACCCACGCGGCGAGCATCCCCTTCGGGCGGCCGAGCGCCGCCCGCACGGCGGCCGGGACACCGAGCGCCACGAGAGCGAGCGGCACGAGCGCGGGCGGCATCAGTCCGCCGCCGCGGGCGCTACCGCGACCGGCTCGAGGCGGTGCCGCGACGCGGGCATCGCGAGGACCGTCACAGCGCCCGACGCGCGGGCGCGCTCCGGCGACAGCTCCCCGAGGGGCATCCGCACGAGGGCGGCGAAGGCGAAGAGCGGGAGCAGAAAGAAGTACGAGAAGAGGCTGCGATACGCGAAGTACAGCGGGAGCAGCGCGAGCACCGCGCCCAGCTCGGGGCTCGTACGGCGCGTGCGCCACGCGACGGCGACGCAGATCGCGAATGCGGTGGCCTCGAGCGCCGTGTACGCGAGCGGCGGCCAGAGCGGGAGTACGCCGTTCAGCACGAGGAAGATGAGGCCCGCGCCGCGCGGGAACATCGGGTCGGCGATCGGGGCGGCGACGCCGGCGAGCCACGACCCGGGGTCGTGCAGGAGGAACGGAAGGTTCACGACGGCGAAGACAGCGACGGCTTCGCTCGCGCGACGCAGCGCGACCCGCCAACCGTGCTGCGCGAACAGCGCGATGACGTAGAACACCGCAAAGAACCACGCGATCTGCTTCGTCGCGCACGCGATGCCGAAGACGACGCCGCTCCAGCGCTTCTCGCGCCAGAGCCATGCCGCCACCAATGGCAGGGCGTAAAGGAGATCGGCACTCCCGCCGACCGTGAACCCCGCGAGGCTCGCGGCGCCGAGGAGACCGGTAAGCACGAACGGCCGCAGGCCGGCCGGCGCGCGCAGCACCACGAGACCCATCGCCGCGACGAGGCAGAGGACGTACAGGACGTTCGTGTCCCAGCCGAGCCCGACCCACGGCGCGATGAGCAGGAACGAGAGCGCGGGGTAGGACGGCTTCGACTCGAACTCGAGCTGCGTCGAACTGCCGTGGCTCCGGATCGCCCACACGGTGTCGAGCTCATCGTCGGTGGGGTAGTTCCCGTCCGCGGCGAAGAGCCCGCGCCGAAGCGGCGTCGTGCGGTCGGCGCCGATCCCAAGGCGCGCGTAGCACGTGTAGAGATCGAGATCGGTGTACGGATCACGGCCGTCGAGGGCCAACCGCGCCGCGCAATCGTTGAGCGCGATCGCGTCGTTGTGGTACGGCGTCGCGTCGCTGCCGCGTTCGCGCGGGGCGGCGAAGAGCCACGACGCGCCCACGAGGGCCATGACGCAGACGAGGAGCCACGCGATCCGGTGGACGCCGACGTAGCGGCGGTCGACCGGCGCGCTCGCGTCCCCGCGGCCATCCCCGCGGAGCGATCCCACGAGCATGACGATGCTTGCCGCGATGCCGCCGACCACGAGCAGCGCGCCGAGCGGGCTGGGCCGCTGGATGACCATCGCGTTCACCAGCCCGGCGTAATAGAGGACGGCTCCCGCCAAGGTGACCGCGACGAGCCGAAGGAGCGCGCGCACGAACTAGGCCGCGAGCGGGCGGTCGATCACGCCTCCGCCGATCACTTCGTCGCCGCGATAGAGCACCGCCGCCTGGCCGGGTGCCACGAGCGCGGGCGCGTCGAGGCCGAGCTCGGCGGCGTGGCCGTCGGTGGACATACGGATCTCGGCGGCAAGCGGCGTGCCTCGATAGCGCAATACGGCGTCCGCGGCGAAGCTGCTGGCGGGCGGGTCCCCGGCCGTGAAGGTGACGTCGCGCAACATGTACGTGCGCGTGGCGATCTCGTCCCTTCTTCCCACGACGGCAACGCTTCGGTCGAGCTCGAGCCGCAGGACGTAGAGGCGTTCGCCGGTCGCGATGCCGACGCCCGCGCGCTGCCCGACGGTGAGCCCGCCGACGCCGGCATGTTCGCCGATGACCGTGCCGTCCGCGCGCTCGATCGGCCCCGGCCGGAACGCCTCCGGTGCCCGCTCGCGAACGAAGTCGCGGTAATCGCCGCCGATGAAGCAGATGTCCATGCTCTCGGCCTGTGCCGCATTCGGCAGCCCGAACCGCCGCGCGAGCGTCCGGGTCTCGTCCTTGCCGGCAAGCTCGCCGATCGGGAGCTCGATCCGCGCGAGCTCCGGCTGGCCGAGCATGTACAGCGCGTACGACTGGTCCTTCTTCGGATCGCGCGCCCGGAGGAGATGCCGCCGGCCCGACCGGTCGCTCGTGATGCGGGCGTAGTGCCCGGTCGCCAGGCGCCTCGCGCCGAACTTCCGGCTCACGTCGGCGAGCAGGGCCTCGAACTTCACCGAGCCATTGCAGGCGACGCACGGATTCGGCGTCTCGCCGCTCGCATAACTGTGAACAAAGGGATCGACGACCGCCCGCCCGAAGACCTCGGCGTAATCGAGCGCGTAGAACGGGATCCCGAGGTGCGCGGCCGCCCGGCGTGCCTGCTCCCCTGCCTCGTCGGTCCCGCAGCAGCGCGGCGAGTCACTCGACGTTCCTGCGGGCGTGAGCCGCATCCACACGCCGACGACGTCCTCCCCGCGGTCCGCGAGGAGCGCCGCCGCGAGCGACGAATCGACGCCGCCGCTCATGGCGACGAACACACGGTCGCTCACGTCGCCCGGACGCGCGCGTCGAGGAGCGCGCCGCGGAGCGCGCCGATCGCCATGAGCGCGCACGCTTCCTTGCGTGCCGGCAGCCCGCCGAGCGCGTTCAGGATGTCGGCCGGCTCGAGCCGCGCCGCGTCGTCGGCGGTCTTGCCCCTCGCGAGCTCGGTCACCGCGGATGCGGCCGCGATCGCCGCGGTGCAGCCGAAGGTCCGGAAGCGGATGTCGGTCACCCGGCCGCCGGTCACGCGCACGGTGATCGTGGTGCGGTCGCCGCACGACGGATTCGCGTCGGAGCCGGTGCCGCTCGGCTCGGCGAGCGTGCCGGCGTTGCGCGGCCGCGTCAGGTGATCGAGCGCGATGTCGCTGTAATGGTCCAGGGTCACGCCGGCACCGCGGCGCCGGACGCGGCCCGGAGCCGCGCGACGATCGGCGGGAGCGCGTCGAGCAGGACGTCGATGTCGGCGTCGGTCGTCGCGCGCCCGAGGGTGAGCCGGAGCGACCCCTGCGCGAGATCGCGGCCGAGGCCGAGAGCGAGCAGGACGTGCGAAGGATCGGTGTTGCCGCTCGTGCACGCCGAGCCGCTCGACGCGCTGACGCCCGCGAGATCGAGCGACACGACGAGCGCCTCGCCCTGGGTCCCGCTGAAACAGAAGGACGCGTTGTTCGGCAGCCGGTCCGCCGGATGTCCGGTGAGCGTCGCGTCGGGGATCCGGGCGCGCACACCGGCGATGAGCCGGTCGCGGAGCGCGATGAGTCGCGCGGATTCGGTCGCGCGCTTCGCGGTGGCGATGCGCATCGCCGCGCCGAGACCCACGATGCCGGCGACGTTCTCGGTGCCGGTACGCCGGCCCTGCTCCTGCCCGCCTCCGGTCTGCACGGTCGCGATCCGGGTGCCGCGCCGCACGTAGAGGGCGCCGACGCCCTTCGGTCCGTAGAACTTGTGCGCGTTCACGCTGAGGAGGTCGACCGGCAGGGTGCGCACGTCGATCTCGAGCGCGCCCACGGTCTGGACCGCGTCGCTGTGGAACGTGACCCGCCGGTCCCGACAGAGCGCGCCGATGAGCGCGATCGGCTGCAGGGTGCCGATCTCGTTGTTGCCGTGCATGACCGAGACGATGGCGGTCCGGTCATCGATCGCGTCGCGGACCGTGTCGACCGAGACCCGCCCGTCGCGATCCACCGGCACGATGGTCACGCGCGCCTGGCCGTGACGCTCGAGGTCGTGCGCGGTGTCGAGGACCGCGTGGTGCTCGATCGCCGTCGTCACGATGCCGTCGGCCTCGCCCTCGTGGGCCTTGAGCGCCCCGCGGAGCGCGAGGTTGTCGGCCTCGGTGCCACCCGAGGTGAACACGATCTCGGCCGGTTCGGCGCCGATCGCCTGCGCGACCTCGTCGCGAGCACGATCGACGAGCGCGCGCGCCCGCCGCCCCTCGGCGTAGATGCTCGACGGGTTCCCGGGGACCTCACGGAGGACCTGCGCCATGAGCTCGGCGACCTCCGGGTCGACCGGGGTCGTGGCGGCATGGTCCAGATAGACGCGC